>ERZ888423.483-NODE-483-length-40020-cov-8.627124_pt1 | contig 40020 bp, 34 predicted proteins | sample MGYA00520523_ERZ888423 | MGnify/ENA primary metagenome ERZ888423 (study PRJEB32303, sample SAMEA104408611) | aquatic metagenome | biome: Brackish water; feature: Pelagic; material: water | place: Baltic Sea | collected 2014-06-08T10:24:00 | depth 30,27 m ... | reverse complement strand
CGCAGTACCACCGTCCTTGATTTATCATCCAAGCTGAATCCTGAATCATAGACCAGTTTACCTTGCACATCCAGCACTTTGATGAAGCCACTTTCCAGCACTTCTTCGCTTAGATATCCTTCTAGGGACATCAAGGAAAGGTATTTCTCCCAAGCATTCTGAGAATTAGCAAAGATGACCTCGCTTTCGCTCGCACCGAAACGAAAAATCCCAAGCTCATGATTTATTCCATACACTCATTCCGGGGGATTGCCTTCGGCATTCCCCCCTTTCACTCGGAATAATCAATACAAGGTCCTTTCTCGCTAATGCTCGCACCGAAACGAAAAATCCCAAGCTCAAGATCTGCGATCTTGGCTTGGGATGTTTTCTTATTCGGAGTTAAGGACCTTTCCTCTTTCTCCTCTCGTGGAGCCGGGGGGATTCGAACCCCCGTCCAAACGTGAACCCTACGAGCTTTCTACATGCTTATCTTCTGAATAATTTTCGTAGTGCACCTGGCCAGAAGCCCCCGAGTACACTCTTATCTCATTACTTATTTCGGGCTTTTCTAAGAGCGAGTCTAGTCCCTAGTTTTACTCAACGGTACCCATTAGTGATGACAGTAAAACGGGAATCATCACCTGGGTAACTCGTCCCGGTACCTAGTACCGTGGATGAAGTTAATTCGCCAGAGGCGAATTAAGCAGCGAGTGCGTAGTTGTTGTCGCCAGTTACGGCTTGGATATCAGGATTATAGAGCCGAAAATCCAGAGCTCTGCATGCTTACACGCGGAATCGACACGCTGTCAAAGCCATGTCGGCCCCATTGGCTACAAAGGTAGCGAGATTAAGTCATCAATAATCCTTCCATTTTTTCATTTTTCGTTCTGCCCATTCCTTTACCTTCGCAGCCGTAAAAACACACAGTATGAAGATTGGGATCATTAGAGAAGGAAAAGTGCCGGCTGATAAACGCGTTCCCTTCAGTCCAGAACTGTGCATTGAAGTGATGGAGAAATTCCCTCAGATTCAGATCATCGTTCAACCAAGCACCGTCCGAGCTTTTTCTGATGAATCCTATAGCTCCTTGGGCATCGTTCTCCAAGAAGACCTTAGCTCCTGTGATGTTCTTATGGGCGTGAAGGAAGTCCCATTGGACATGCTGATTCCTAATAAGAAGTATTTCTTCTTCTCTCATACCTTCAAAGAACAACCGTACAACCGCAAGTTGCTCAAGGCCATCTTGGACAAAAAAATACAACTCATTGACTATGAGACCTTGACCGATAAGAATGGACAACGCATTATTGGATTCGGAAGATTTGCAGGAATTGTTGGGGCATATAAGGCCTTTAGAGGTTGGGGTGAATTTTTAGGATCTTACTCCCTCAAGCCTACCTTCCAGTGTAAAGACCGAATAGAACTTGAAAAAGAATTGACCAAGGTCAAGTTACCCGCTAATTTCAAAATGGTCATGACCGGAGGCGGTCGTGTGGGTTCAGGTGCTAGAGAGATTGTCGATTTACTTGGCATGAAGAAAGTCGAAGTAGCATCGTACTTGAACAATAATCATGATGGCCCTGTTTTCTGTCAATTAGATACACATCATTACACGAAGACCAAGGATGGCTCAGCATGGGAAAAAGCAAGGTTCTATGCTCATCCACAGGATTTCGAGAGTGATTTCTACCGTTTCGCAAAGCAAAGCGACCTTTATATCGCATGTCATTACTGGGACGGAGACGCTCCTATGATCCTTACAAATGAGGAATTGGCCAGACCTGACTTGCGCATAAAGTTCATCTCTGATGTGAGTTGCGACATGTTGGAACCCATTGCAAGTACCCTAAGACCATCTACAATTGCCGACCCGTTCTATGGATACGACCCTAAGACTGGAAAAGAAGTTCCGTTCAAGACCCTTGGAAGTATTAGCGTGCAAGCAGTAGACAATCTTCCATGTGAACTTCCTGTAGATGCTTCGGTAGACTTTGGGAAGGCTTTATTAGCGAAGGTGATTCCGTTCCTCGTTGGGCCTGATCCTGATCGTGTGATAGAAAGGGCGTCTGAGACTGACCTGAATGGCAAGCTCACTGCTGATTACAGTTACTTAGATGATTACGTGAACGGTGTGACGAGCTGAGTTGTAGCGCTTAAACTGTAATTGCGAGTAGTTCTGAAATGGTGGCTTTAGGATCCTGAGCTGAGAAGACTGTATTTCCTGCAACCAGCACGGTAGCTCCTGCTGCGAGCAACTTAGGAGCATTCTGAGCATTCACTCCTCCATCTATTTCTATCTCAATTTTAGTTCCCAAAGTATGAGCTAACTTTTTCAGCTGTTCTATCCTGAAATAGGTGTTCTCAATGAACTTCTGCCCACCAAATCCAGGGTTCACACTCATCAAGCATACTAAATCTATATCTTTCAACACATCGGTCAATAAATGCACTGATGTATGAGGATTAAGGGCCACTCCTACTTTCATTCCCTCAGCGCGTATGGCTTGAATGGTTCTGTGCAGATGCGTGCAGGCCTCATAATGTACTGTGAGCACATCAGCCCCTAATTGCTTGAACGTAGAGATGTAACGGTCAGGGTCCACAATCATCAAGTGTACGTCATTGACCTTCTTAGAATGCTTGGTCATGGCTTTCAAGACAGGCATCCCAAAGCTTATGTTAGGAACGAAAACGCCATCCATGATGTCAATGTGCAACCACTGGGCATCACTGGCATTCACCATTTCTATGTCTCTCTGGAGATTAGCAAAGTCAGCGGCAAGAATGGATGGGGCAATGATGTGGGACATGAAATCTGAATTAGGGCTCAAAGATAGAAAGGCTAGCTCAGATGAAAATCTAAGTTAACACCAATCCTATCCTATTTTCTAAGAGTCCAAGCCTTCCTTCTCAATGCAACAGCACTTCACATTTTCAACATGTATACTTGTAGACACAAAACCCATCATCATGACCAGAATTCTATCACGCCTCTTTATTTTTGTGGCTGCTCTTTTTTTTCTTCAAACAGGACAAAGCCAATCCAATCAATACCTCCACTTTGATGGAGTAGATGATTTTGCCATCCTTAATAATGCTGCTCAGTATGTAGAAGGTGCTAGCGGTGTCTCCATGACCGGTTGGTTTTATACAGACGCACTCGTGTATGGTCAAGGAATGATAGGGCTGCGAGGACCTGGAGCCGGTGAAGGTGAGATGTATATTATTCAATTGAACAACGGAACGCTAGAGTGCAGATTCATTAGTTCCGGTGGGTTTCATGAGTTCGTGGGGCCAGCAGGAACAGCCCAAGCGGGAGTGTGGCAGCACTTGGCTTGGGTATACACAGGCACAGCCATACAACTGTACATTGACGGAACCCTCATAGGTTCTTCCCAAGCCGATGGTCTCATTGCTTCTTCTGAGATTCCATTGGGCATTGGAAAAAGCATTCTGAGTGGATATAACTTCGTTTTTGGCGGACGTATTGATGAAGTGACATTGTGGAGTAAGGGATTGACCCAAGCAGAGATTCAAGACATGATGCTCAATGAGTTAGTAGGTGATGAACCTTTCCTTGAAGCCTATTATAAAATGAACCAGGGAATTCCTGGAGCTGATAACACCTCAATTTCTCAGCTCATTTCTGTCGTAGGTGGAGGGGATCGTAATGCGACTCTGATGAATTTCGCCATGACAGGAGAGACTTCTAATTTCAATGGAGTCCTCGTTGCCGGATTCCAATCCATATCCTTTCCTCAGATTTCTGACAAACTCATTAGCACTCCTCCGTTTACGCTGAGTGCAACGGCTAGTTCAGGTTTACCTCTTGAATACACCATAGTTTCTGGCCCTGCTTCACTAGTTGGAGATGAAATGACCTTAGACGGAACTCCAGGTACAGTAACTGTGCGTGCTAGCCAAGCTGGGGATGATGACTGGGACCCTGCTGATGACGTAGAGGTGAGTTTCGATGTAGTGGATCCTGCTACGCTGTACCCTTCAGTTGAGATTCGTAATCCTGTAGAAGGAAGCTTATATGCGCCAACATTAAGTCCAATTTTACTCGCTTCCATTGTTGATGTGGCCTATCCTACCCTCTTTAACATTACAGATATAGTCTATGACGTGGACGGAACCGTTATAGCTGTGACTGATTATGGAAACACCCATCAAACCGCCTGGTGGACTCCAGATGCCTACGGAACACATACCTTGAATGTTACCGCCACCCATAATGAGGGAACTTCGTACACTGCCTCTGTGACCTTTGATATCACAGCAACAGTGGATGACCTTACAGCTGTGGCTACTTCTAATGTTTGGGCCAATGTGGATGATTTCACTGTAGAAGTTGAAGCTGAATTACCAAGCTATCAGGGTGCTTTCGATCATATTCAAGGAATGCTTGCCATCACCTGCCCTCCTGGAGGATGTGATCCTTGGGATCGTGTTTCCTCCATAGAAGTGCGCGGTCATAATGGAGAGTGGTATGAAATCATTCGTTACCTAACTCCATACGGAGTGGCTTGTAATCACGAAATAGACCTGACTGATTTCACGTCCTTACTTCAAGGAAAAGTGAGATTCAGAGTGAATCTGGGAACTCAAGGAAATGGCTTCTTGTACAGCCTAGACCTAGAATATCAAGCAGGAGAACCTGAGTATGCCTACTCCACAGTAGAGAAACTTTGGTATCAGACGTACTCCTTCGGGGATATGGCAAACCTACAGCCTACAGAATATCTCTTGGCCAATTATCCTGACAACACCGAAGCTTCTAAGCTCAAAGTCGTTTCAAGCGGACATGGTTGGGGAGATAACAACACAGGAAATGCTGCTGAATTTCATCATGATATTCACCACATTTGGGTGAATGGAACACAAACTTTCGAGCAGGATAACTGGTACGATTGCAACCCGAATCCAGATGGATGTAGCCCTCAGAACGGAACTTGGTTCTACGACCGTGCGGGCTGGTGCCCTGGTTCTATCGCACAGTTCTTTGATTATGATATGAGTCCGTATGTGGGAACTGCGGTGGTCCCATTGCAATACATCTTCAATGAGGACTATGTGGATTTATGTCATCCGAACAACCCGAATTGTGTAAGCGGAGTTACCTGTGCTAACTGTAATGATGGATTTAATCCTCACCTCATCGTAACATCCTATTTGATTAGCCTTGGCAATGAACCTTTAGCCGATGCAGAAGTAACTGTAGGAATAGAGGAATTAACCATTGAAAAAACCATTGACTTCAATGTCTATCCTAATCCAAGTGCAGGTAGATTCATGGTTGATCTCAAGGAATTCCCAAAGAAAAGCCAAGTCTTCGTGTATGATCAAGAAGGAAGATTAGTAAGCCAAATGACGTCAACTCAAGGGTCACCAAGTCTTTCTATGGATATCAATGAAGCGGGGTCGGGGATCTACATCATCAAGGTTATCTCAGCAGATGGAGTTGGCGTAAGAAAATTGATTATCGAATGAGGTTCAAAACGAATTGAATAAAAAAATGCCCCGAGATATTCTCGGGGCATTTTCATTTAAAGTTCTTAGGTCATTCAACCCAGGTATTGTTTCAACCCTTCGCTGCGCGCAGCGTTCTTTAATTTACGAAGGCCTTTCTCCTTGATTTGACGGACGCGCTCACGAGTGAGATCGATGCGTTTTCCAATTTCTTCTAATGTGCAAGACTCATTACCATCAAGGCCAAAATAAAATTTCAAAACCTCCCCTTCCCTGTCAGATAAAGAATGTAGACATCTGTTGATTTCAGCTTTCAAAGACTCGTCCATGATATACTCATCAGGGTTCTCCACATCTTCATCATGCATGACGGCATACATATCACTGCTGCCTTCATCACCATCAACTAAAGGTGCATCCATGGAAACATGGCGTCCTGAGTTTCGAATGGTCTGCTTCACATCGTCCAAGGTCATTTCCAATACCTCAGCCAATTCGGCTGCGGTAGGAGGACGCTCGTATTGTTGCTCGAGTCTAGCAAAGGCCTTATTAATCCTGCTGATGTTCCCTATTTTATTCAAAGGAAGTCTCACAATCCTTGATTGCTCAGCCAAAGCCTGTAGGATACTTTGACGTATCCACCATACAGCATAGGATATGAACTTAAAACCACGTGTCTCATCGAAACGCTGAGCGGCTTTAATCAATCCAAGATTTCCTTCATTGATGAGATCAGGCAAAGTCAGGCCTTGGTTCTGATATTGTTTGGACACCGACACAACAAAGCGCAAATTCGCCTTTATGAGCTTTTCCAAGGCGGCATGATCACCCTCCTTGATACGTTTAGCTAATTCCACCTCTTCATCAGAGGTAATTAGGTCAACGCGTCCAATTTCTTGTAAGTACTTTTCTAAGGAAGCGGTCTCTCTATTGGTGACCTGCTTCGTGATTCTCAACTGTCTCATATTCTCTCTGCACGTATTATCACGGTTCCTATATAAAACGAAATACTCACAGATTGGTTACAGCTTTTTGTATCCTCTTGGCCTCTACTCCCTTGGATGTCTATTCCTTTCATACACTTAAGACGTATAAAAAATGAAAAGTCAGTCTCTCCTTTCTAAGAATATTATGTTAAAGGTGCTCATTATTCAAACCTCAACTTAAGAGCAAAAAAAAATCCGACCATTTTCATGATCGGATTCCTTAGTACTTAGTATGGTATTAAGCGTTCTCTTTAGCTGGCTTCTCCATGAGTACCTTTCTAGAAAGCTTAAGCTTTCCTGTTTTGGCATCTATATCCACCACTTTCACTTTCAAGACATCCCCTTCCTTCAGGTAGTCCTCTACATTCTCTACACGCTTATGGTCAATCTCAGATACATGCAGTAATCCGTCAACACCTGGCAACACTTCAACGAATGCACCATATGGCATGATAGACTTCACTTTACCTTCATAGATTTCGCCTATTTCAGCCTTAGGAGGGAACGCTATGTTCTTCACTCTTCGCTCAGCATCTTCGATAGCAGCAAGATTACTCGCTACAATATCTACTTTACCTTGATTGTCAATCTCTTCCAATACGATAGTAGCTCCTGAAAGCAACTGAATCTCTTGGATAATCTTTCCACCAGGACCGATAACTGGTCCTATCATCTCCTTAGGAATCATGAAGGATATGATACGTGGTGCATGTGGCTTGTAATCCGTATTTGAAGTATCCATGGTCTTCATCATCTCCGCAAGGATATGAGCTCTACCTTCCTTAGCCTGATGAAGGGCCTTGGTTAATAGTTCCATAGAAAGACCATCAATCTTAATGTCCATCTGGCATGCAGTTACTCCCTTAGAAGTTCCTGTCACTTTAAAGTCCATATCACCCAAGTGATCTTCATCACCCAAGATATCAGAAAGGACCATGTGCTTATCGCTTCCACTATCTGTTATCAGACCCATAGCGATTCCTGAAACAGGAGCCTTGATCTTAATTCCTCCATCCATCAATGCTAGCGTTCCGGCACATACTGTTGCCATAGACGAACTACCATTAGATTCAAGAATCTCAGATACCAAACGAATAGTATATGGATTCTCAGGTGCAGCTGGAATAACAGGCTTCAAAGCTCTCAATGCCAAGTTACCGTGACCTATCTCTCTGCGTGAAGTAGAACGCATTGGTCTTGCTTCTCCTGTACTGAACGGTGGGAAATTATAATGGAGCATAAACTTATCTCTACGCTCTTCAGTAGCAGAATCAATAGACTGTTCATCAAGTTTAGAACCTAGAGTCAATGTGGTCAATGACTGCGTCTCACCACGCGTGAAGATGGCAGAACCGTGTGTCATAGGAAGATAATCTACCTCACACCAGATGTCACGAATCTCATTGTTCTTACGCCCATCAAGACGCTTGCCTAGATCTAGCATTACTCTGCGAACCGCTTCTTTCTGAACCTTACCGAAGTATTTGCTGATCAAGAATGCATCTGACTTCAAAACATCTTCTGACAAAGTCGCTTTGAATTCGTCCTTCACTACATTGAATGCATCCGAACGCTCTTCTTTAGTAGACTCATTCGAAGAAATATCGAAGAACTTCTGATATGCGAACGCATGGATGTTCTTCATTAACTCTTCATTGTTGCGCTCATGGCTGTAGGTTCTCTTAGTCTGAGCCTTAGGGCATTCAGCAGCAAGTTCCATCTGCACTTTGCATTGGATCTTTATCGCAGCGTGTGCCACTTCAATGGCTTTCACCATCTCTTCTTCAGAAACTTCATTCATCTCCCCTTCTACCATGACTATACTTGTAGCAGTACCTGCTACCATCATGTCCATATCAGCAGTTTTGAGTGCTGAGTTCAGTGGATTTACCACGAACTTACCATCGATACGTGCAACACGTACTTCAGAGATTGGTCCATTAAATGGGATATCAGATACAGCGATTGCTGCAGAAGCTGCAAGACCTGCAAGGCAGTCTGACATATTCTCTATATCGGCAGAGATAAGATTCACCACCACTTGGGTATCACCGTGAAAATCATCTGGAAACATAGGACGAAGTGCCCTGTCTATAAGACGTGCAGTAAGGATTTCTCCTTCGCTAGGTCTTGATTCTCTTTTAAAGAACCCTCCTGGATATTTACCAGCAGCTGCGTACTTCTCTCTGTACTCTACAGTAAGAGGAAGGAAGTCCATGTCATCTTTAGCGTCTTTGTTAGCTACGACTGTAGCGAGGAGCATTGTATCTCCTTGTCTTACGACCACAGCACCATCTGCTTGTTTGGCCAGTTTACCAGTTTCAATAGTGATAGGTCTGTTATCACCTAGGTCGATTGTTTTCTTTACTATATGCATCATTTGCGTGTAATATGCTCTTGCCCTTTGCAACAGCGGTTTGTTATGTGTGTATGTATTTCGGCCTGTTCAAGGGAGCAGGCATTAAAAAAAGAGGGGCAAGCTTTAAGCCTTGCCCCTCCTAGCGTCATATATCAGTGTAATGCAAGCCTAAGCGAACCATTACTTTCTGATTCCAAGTTCTTGGATAAGTTCTCTATAACGAACGATGTCCGTCTTGATTAAGTAATCAAGGAGTCTTCTCCTCTTTCCTACTAACAATACCAACGCTCTCTCAGTAGCGTAATCCTTATGATTAGCCTTGAGGTGTTGAGTAAGGTGATTAATCCTGAATGTAAAAAGGGCTATTTTCCCTTCAGTAGAACCGGTATCCTGAGCGGATTTACCGTATTGCTTGAAAATCTCTTGTTTTTTTTCTGGGGATAGGTACATGTCCAATATTCGTTTTAATGATTGTTATGCTTTCCTAAAAAGGAAGCGCAAAGATAGCTCAATCCTCTGATTTCACAAGCCTAATGGTCTATTTATCAAAGAATTCGATAAGCCTGCCCACTTTTGCCTTGACTTCCTTCCTATTCACGATGAAATCCAAGAAGCCATGCTCAAGCACGAATTCAGAGGTCTGAAAGTTTGGTGGAAGGTCTCGGCCTATCGTTTCCCTTACAACTCGTGGTCCTGCAAAGGCGATTAATGCACCCGGTTCAGCAATATTCACATCTCCAAGCATGGCATAAGAGGCTGTTACTCCACCAGTAGTAGGGTCTGTGAGGAAAGATATATAAGGAAGCTTAGCAGCGCTCAGCTGAGTAAGTTTTGCAGCGGTCTTTGCCATCTGCATCAAGGAATATCCTGCTTCCATCATACGTGCACCTCCTGACTTGGAGATAATCATGATAGGGCATTTACGCTTGATGGCTTCATCAATTGCTAGAGATATCTTCTCTCCAACCACTGCTCCCATAGACCCCCCAATAAAGGCGAAATCCATACAGGCTATCATTAATGGCCATCCATCCACTTCACCATACGCGGTTCTTATGGCATCTTTCAATCCAGATTTGGCTTGAGTGCTTTTAAGACGTTCTGAATATTTTTTGGTGTCCACGAATTTCAATGGATCCTTGGCAGTCATGTTCGCATTAATCTCCTCATATCTTCCCGCATCGAAAAAGATGTGGAAATATTCCTCGGACCCTATACGCTCATGAAATTCGCATTGCGAGCATATCCATGAGTTTTCGGCATGTTGCTCACTAGATGTCATAAGTTTACACTTTGGACAGCTGTACCATAGGCCTTCAGGAGTTTCTTTCTTCTCCCGGGTAGAGGTGGTTATCCCCTCTTTCATTCGCTTAAACCATCCTGACATATTCTCTTCTGTTTGGGATTTATCTGACTTGAAATCCTTGATTTCGGTCAATGAAGACATCAATGGATCCATTATGCCAAATCAATGCTCTTATCAAGATAGACGTCCTGAACGAGATTCAACAACTGAACTCCCTCTTTCATCGGACGCTGGAATGCCTTTCGTCCCAAAATCAATCCTTGTCCTCCTGCTCTCTTATTAATGACTGCAGTTTCTACCGCCTCTGACATATCGCTTGCTCCTGAAGAAGCTCCACCTGAATTGATTAGTCCAATCTTCCCCATATAGCAATTCGCTACTTGATATCTGCACAAGTCGATTGGGTGATTAGAACTCAATTCGGAATATACTTTATCATGTGTCTTTCCGAACTTGATTGCTTTATACCCTCCGTTATTCGTAGGAAGTTTCTGCTTAATCACGTCAGCTTGAATGGTCACACCTAGGTGATTAGCTTGTCCTGTAATATCAGCTGCCGTGTGGTAGTCCAATCCATCTTTCACGAATCCAGGATTACGTGTGTAGCACCATAGTATAGTGGCCAGTCCTAATTCATGAGCACGCTCAAACGCTGCTGCTACCTCAATAATCTGTCTATTAGAATCTTCAGATCCAAAATATATTGTGGCGCCTATAGCAGCCGCTCCCATGTTCCATGCATCATCTACTGACCCGAATTGAATCTGCTCATAGGTGGCAGGCAGGCTGAGAAATTCATTGTGATTAATCTTAACGATGAATGGAATCTTGTGGGCATATTTTCTTGCGCAGCTAGACAATACTCCGAATGTAGAAGCGACTGCATTACAACCTCCTTCTATAGCAAGTTCTACAATTTTATCAGGATCGAAATAATCAGGATTGGGTGCAAATGAAGCTCCTGCTGCATGCTCTATTCCTTGGTCCACAGGAAGAATACTCATATAACCAGTTCCAGCCAGACGGCCATGAGCATATATAGACTCAAGGCTTCGAAGCGTTGGGATATTTCTATTCGTCATGGTAAACTCCTTTGACACGAAGTCTCCTCCAGGAAGATGGAGACGTGATTTGTCTATGGTTTTACATTTATGCTCCAGAAGGCCTGGGGCCTTATCTCCTAACAATTCTATCAATTTCTTATTGGCCATATCTAAGGGTTATTCTGATTTAGTCATGTAACGCAAAGCTATTAAAAAGCTCCAATACACCTCTTAGAAAGGATAACCTATTCCAAGATTAAAGTTCAGCCTAAGCCGGTAGTAAGAAAGCAAATTCTCACCGTCTTCTAGGTTTGAATTATAGACATCTATACGTTCATTATACCTAGTCTTTCTTTCGAAAATCCAGCGTTCTCCTTGCTTCAAGGATGGATCTTTTAATTGCCCTGCTAGGTCAAATCGAAGAAGGAAATAATTGAAATCAACTCTAAGTCCGAAACCAGCTCCTACAGCTACCTCGCTCAAGAATCTATTGACCTCGAAGTGACCCAATGGTCTCAGTTCATCTGGAGAAAGGAGCCAGATATTCCCTGCATCCATAAAGAAGGCCCCATCGAAATAATCTAACAGGTTAAATCGATATTCAATGTTCCCTTCAATCTGTATATCACCTATTTTATCATAACTCACTACCGGCTCAAAAAATCCGCCAGGCCCCACCGTTCTAGCTCGCCAAGCCCTGAGTCCATTTGCGCCTCCACCATAGAAACTCTTAGAAAAAGGAAGCACGTTCAGATTATCTAATGGAACCCCAATCCCGGCTGAGACCCTTGTTGCTATGGTCCTACGTTTATCAAACCTGCGATAATATCTTACATCCTGAGTAGTCTTAACGAATTGTGCAAAACGAATCCCAAAGATTTCATAGCTTCCAAGACTGTCTAACTGCGCACCGAAGAGCTTATACCCTAACCTCATCGTATTCCCTCCTAGCTCAGCACGAGCCCTATATGCGATGTCATTCTTCCTGCCCTCTTTATCCAGTCGATCATAAATGAAACTATAGGAACTTCCAACAATGAAATGGTCCTGATAAGAATCTTGAAGAAAGCGGTCATTAAACTCATCTAAGATCGCCTGAAAAGCTTCTGATTTTTGAATTCGAATGACAGAAAGCTCGACCAGATTCACCTGATGATTCTTCTCTACACTTTCCTTCCATTGATAGCCTATATAGGAACTGCTCAACCTTCTTTTAAAGTCAGGTCTTTGCTGAAAATTGAAGGAACCATTGATAGTTGTAGAGGGGTTAGAACTCCGAGCGAATCTATCTTGAGCTATTGGCAAGAGAAACTTAGGGAATATAAAACTCAAAGACGGCCCGAATTCAATCGTGTTCAAGGCAAAGTTATCTCCTTGAATATTCTGACTGTTGCTGGCACTTTGAGTCAAGAGTGTTTGGGCTTGAGCACCTCCGCTGAGCTTAATCTCCATAGTCTCTCCACCCCTGAAGATGTTCTTGTGCCGGTATACTAGGTTTCCTTCAATTCCAAGGAAACCACCATTATTCGTCCCTTGACCTTCTACCGATACACCTTTCCTTTTAGCAGGGCTTAATTCTATTGCTACATCTAGTCGCTCACCTGGGAGCGGCAGCAAGCGTATGCGCACATGGTCAAGGACAGGTAAGGCGATCAGCCTGCGATACGTTAGGTCAACGTTTTTTTGCTTGAACAATTCGTTCTTTTGGATAAAGGTGTTCTGAACTAATACCTTTTCCTTCAAGGGATAGTTCTGGGGATTGATAAAAGAATATTCCCTTATCCACGTGGTATCTTTATTAGGCCCCACGCCCATCAGATACCTGAAACTAACATCCCTAATTGTAAATCGAGGATGATAAGCACGACCGCTCGTGTCCTTATGAGCTTGGGGAGAGCTAATCTGCAGAACCACATTTACTTTTCGATTAAGCAGGGCAGAATCCACTTGAAAACGAATGAACTCTTTATTGAATTCAAAGTAACCTGAGTTCCTTAAAAAGCTTGTCAAGGACAATCGCTCCTCTCCCATCACCTCCATATCAAATCGAGCTCCGGGTTTCAGGAATTTTAATTCATAATCGGCCCTGATTCTATCTTCCAATTTAGGGTCTGAAATATCATAGCTTATTTTTTCTAAAATATAGGGCTCTTCCCATGTCATGCGATAGATGACCTTGGCCCTCTTGTTTTGAGCACTACTGTATATGACCGAGTCTTGAACTGTATTCTTGAAGTATCCCTTCTTCACCAGATAGGTCGAAAGTTGACGGGCACTAGAAGATATCAAGAATGTATCTACAATTGCAGGCGCTTCTCCTACTACTTCTCTCATCCATTCTCGGCTCGTCCTCTTGCTAGGCTTAGGCTCCTTGCCTTTGGCCAATCTTCGTTCATTCTTTTTTTCCCAACGCAGGTCTTTCCTGACTCTTGCTTTTTTCAGACCTTCTTCGGTGGGCAAGTTGAACATCTGCAAGTGAAAGCGAAGAAAAGGAAGAATTTTTCTATTAGGTTGTTGGATGACGATAGCATTCAGTTCATCCTTACTCAATCTAGAAGGTTCATTCTGAATCGTATTTTTCTCGAGCAAATACTGCCCTTCCGCCAACCTGCGTGTAGGGCTGCAAGAGAACATCATCATAATCAGGCACAGTAATGCCATGGATCGGATGATCATATCTGAGTAAGGATGTACTTTAGCTGCCAGCACGCACGAAAATAATATGTTGAGCAAAGGACGAATAAAGGAATTGACTTCAGTACATCAAAAAAAGTACCGTTCGGCAAGAAACAAGTTTTTAGCCGAAGGGGACAAATTAGTATTGGAGGCGATGCGAAGTAAAGCAGATATAAGAGAAATCTTCGCCCTTGAGTCCTGGAAAGGATGTCAAGAAGCTGAACGACTGGGTATTCCATTGACCTTGATCAATGAAAAAGAACTGGACCAAATCTGCGAACTGAAAAATCCCAAAGAAGCTGTAGCAGAAATCGCTATGCCTAAAAATGTGAACTCTGGGAGGATCTTGAAGGGAAAATGGAACATCTATATGGATCGTCTTCGTGACCCAGGAAATCTAGGTACTGTTTTGCGTATAGCAGATTGGTTTGGGATGGATCAAGTTATCTGCAGCCCTGATAGTGTAGAGGGATATAATCAAAAGGTCATTCAAGCCAGCATGGGCGCCATTTTCAGAGTCCCCATCATCAGTATGGAAGCTGAAGAACTCATAGCTCAATGCAAGGCCAATGAAATTCCGATGTTTGCGACTGCCATGTCAGATAAAGACATTTCGGGAGTGAAAGCAGGAAATGAAGGACTGCTCTTAATGGGAAATGAAGCCCAAGGCTTGAGTGAAATACTCCTGCGCGCTGCTGATGAGCGTATTAGTATAAAGGGGAAAGGCAGTGCTGAATCATTAAACGTAGCTGTAGCCGCAGGCATTCTGATGCACTGGATTTATTCAAGCTGAATGTTCTAAAACAATACATTCAAAGCAAAGTTGAGACATCTTGGCAGCGAGGCTTCATCCTATCGTGTGAGATATTGAGAGAGTTGGCTGTTTTTTTAAAGTGCAGCGATTCGGTCCACGCAATTCATTCCATCAATAGCCGCTGAGACTATTCCGCCCGCATAGCCAGCCCCTTCTCCTGCCGGATATAGCCCTTTAACCTCTGGATGTTCCATGCTCTCACTGTCGCGAGGTATGCGCACAGGAGATGAAGTACGAGATTCTGTGGCCACTATGACCGCCTGTTCTGTAATATACGCAGGCATTTTCTTACCAAATTCCTTGAATCCACCGTGAAGCGCATGTGAAATAGAGGCAGGAAGAACTTGAAAAAGATCCACCGAAGCTAGTCCCGGGAAATAACTACACTCAGGGAGTGATGAGGATACTTTCTTGGTCAAGAAATCTGTCAATCTCTGTGCCGGTGCGGTTTGGTTACCTCCCGCTGAGTAGCATGCAGCACGCTCTACTGCTGACTGAAAATACATTCCTCGTAAGGGATCTATAGCTCCGTATGGTTTTAAATCTTCCTCTTTCACCTCTACTACGATGCCCGAGTTAGCGTAAGGATTATTTCGCTTAGAAGGGCTCCATCCATTGGTCACTACTTCTCCCGGAGCCGTGGCACATGGGGCTATGATTCCGCCTGGGCACATGCAAAAGGAATACGCACCACGCCCATCTACTTGACATACAAGACTGTACGATGCTGGCGGAAGTATGTCCCCTTGTTGAGCTTTACGGTATTGAATTTTGTCAATCAATTCTTGAGGATGCTCTACCCTCACCCCTAAAGAGAAGGGTTTGTACTCAATGCTGATTTTTTTATCGGCCAAGAGTTTGAAGATATCGCGTGCAGAATGACCTGTAGCAAGAATAAGGTGCTTCGTTTCATATTCAGCTTTAGAAGTACGAATAGATTTGAGTGTTCCTTCTTTGACTTCAATATCTATCAATCGCTCCTCAAAGTGAATCTCTCCTCCATGCGAAAGAATACATTCACGGATGTGAGCAATAATCTCTGGCAATTTATTGGTCCCAATATGCGGATGAGCATCTATGTTTATTTCCCCAGGTGCTCCGTGATGCTGCAACATTCGTAGCACTAGGTCCACATCTCCTCTTTTCTTAGAACGAGTATAAAGCTTTCCATCGCTATAGGCACCCGCTCCTCCTTCTCCGAAGCAGTAATTACTGTCTTCATCTACAATATGCTCCTTGGTTAAGCGCGCTAGGTCACGTCTGCGTTCTCTCACATCTTTTCCGCGTTCAATAATGATCGGTTTGAAGCCTAGGTGCAAGCATCGCAAAGCAGCAAAAAGCCCTGCTGGCCCAGCGCCTATGATGAAAACAGGCTTTCCTTGTGAGACATCCTTATAGGCTTCTAGCTCAGCTTGATGGTCAGGAACAGCTTCATTAGCCGCATATACTTCGTATCTCAGTCTATAGAAAATTCTGCCTCGTGCATCTAGGGAACGCTTAAGAAGTAGATATTGGAATGGCCCGAAATCTTGTGGCAATTCCCTTGAGATGCTTTCCTTGATCAAGGAATCATCATCCAATGAACTTGGTCTGACTTCTATGTTTATGGTCCTTGACATATTTAAAAAAAGCGCACTGCGAAGATAGATGCTCAGGTCAATGTAGGGCTGTTCTTCGTGAACAATGCCCACTTTCTAATAAACAAGTCGAAACATTAGGAGCTACTCCCCGCTCTATGATAGGATGGCTCGCCCTTAAACCTGAGCGAGATTCCATCATGTCAACTGAATAGAGCAAATGTTAAATCATTTTTTTCATCGGCCTTAAAGCCGATTGGGAAAAAACAATGCCTATTTCAGATGTGAGGAGCATCCTATCCTTTTTCAGTATTCTAGCACTCACTTTGGCCCTGAGTCAATATTGTGGACTCATCTATACCGAGATAGAGACTGGAGTATGCTGTGAGATTGGCAGACAAGGAGTAGGGAGAAATGAGATTCTATGCAGATGGTTTGCACTTAGCCAGCCGAATTCGGGCTGTAACCTTATAAATGAATTCCCAATTACCGCTTTATATAGAATGTCATTATAAAGAAGATTATCCAGGTTCATATTTTTAGGCATTTCAGTGCGTGGATGGATGACTTAGGCATATGGAAAAAAATCATCAAGCAACATCGCTTTATAGCTAAGCATTGGTAAAAGAGGCTCCCTATGGATCTGGGCCATATACAGTAGATTGGAGTCTAGGACAGGCAGGACTCAACATCAATGTAATCGTAGAGTCTGATCAACTGGTTACCGCCCTGGTATCAAATATTCAAGGGAATATGCGCATGGATGAAGTTTTGATTGAAAATGCCCCAGACAGATTCACCCAGGAGGCCTTCTCTGTTTGTCAAGGAGAGTCCAATGTTTTTCCTGATGGATATACTTTGGAAAACATCACATATGCTACCTCATTCTATAGTGAATTACAAACGGCCAACAGATGCGATTCTGCAGTGATGACTATGATCACCCTCATTCAATTATATACGATTACCTCAACAACCAGTCTGAGTATTTCCTGCACTAATCAAGCAGATGCCAGCAGAGGTTCAGAGGTGCTGATGTCGTAGAGCCTATTCCTGGTGCTACATCCAACAGATATTACCCTCAAGAAGATGGAGACTACAGTGCAGAGATCAGCAAGAACGGATGCATAGATACAAGCACTTGTGTCGAATTTAATCCACCTATTGTGCTATTAAAGGATTTCAAAGTCATCCGAATCCAAATATGGGACAATTCACTCTTTCCACTGATGAAGGTCAAGATACCACACAGGTTGAGATCAGGAATATGGAAGGCAGAAAAGTATACAGCAGACATTTGGGTTATGAGATTAAGAAAACGTTGACTCTGCCCTTCGAGCGAGGCATGCATTTAATCATCATAATCACTGAGGATGGACTGATGACGAGTAAAAAGATGATTATCCACTAAAAACTAGTTTCAACTGCGTACCACAAATATGGAATCAGCGAATTTCTGGGACACATTTTCTTCTCTCCCATCATAAGCGATGACCATAGAGCCATCGAAGGATTTACGGTCCTTGACCTGAATCTCACTGCTGAGGGCCAGCCCTATCTCCGAGACATAGCGAAGGAAAGCTACTGAGCCATCATCGACTGAGACTAGTTTACAGTGATCCCCTTTGGACAGGGAAGAAAGCATGAGTCTTTCTTTAACATGATAGTTTCCTTTTTCATCAGGAATAGGGTCTCCATGTGGGTCATGCTTCGGAAAACCTAAGAACTTATCCATTTCTCTAATCAGCTTTATGGAACGTATATGTTCCAATTGCTCAGCCACATCATGCACTTCATCCCAAGAGAAATTCATATGTTCATGTAGAAAGGTCTCCCATAACCTATGTTTTCGGATCAGGTTCACCGCCACTATTTGTCCTTTATTACTTAGCGATACCTTGCCATATTTACTGTGTTCCACTAGGCCTTTTTCTCGGATTTTCTTGAGCATTCCGCTGACTGATGCAGCAGAGACGTTTAACAAAGAAGCAAGGTCCTTGCTCTCGGTAGGACCTGAATTCTCTTTTTCCTGCAGTTGGAAAATGGCTTTCAAATAGTCCTCTTCATGCTTAGAAAGCGGCTTCAAGTCGGGCATTGGAGTGTATTCAGTAGATTTGTGTGAAACAGAAGCCCAAAAGTAATCTCTCTTCGGAATAAAGTGGGCGGCTAATTTCTTCAGGGCAAAAGCTTTCTATTCAAGAAAGATTGTCGTAGTATTGCCACCCGAAAAAATGACAGGTCATGGACGCCATCAAGAACATAGAAAAGGAGCTATTCACTAAGAATGAGCTGCCCGCATTTAAAGGCGGAGACACCGTAACAGTGCACTACAAGATTAAGGAAGGAGCTAAGGAAAGAATCCAGCTTTTCCAGGGAATCGTTTTACAGAGAAGAGGTACCGGTATGACCGAGACTTTCACTGTTAGAAAGATGTCAGGGAGCACAGGTGTGGAGAGAATTTTTCCCGTGCATTCTCCTTTTATTGAGAAAATTGAGCGCAATAAGGAAGGAGATGTACGCAGAGCACGTGTCTTCTACTTGAGAGAACTGAAAGGTAAGGCTGCTCGAATCAAAGAGAAGAAGCACTACACTAAGAGAAAGGACGCTTAATCCTTTTCTTCAAAGAACTTAAGGATCCCGCCCTAAAAAGGCGGGATTTCTGTTTTTATACCTGACTCATGCCATGTTAGATTTCATAGGTTAGTCACCTAAAAACAATCACAAAGAAGATCGGATGCCTCCAATCTTGCTGAACACATAAAGAATAGCTCGGATGCACATCGTGAAGCTCTTGAAAAACTCAGGCAGACCGTCATAAATAACACTCCGAAAGGCTTCCATGAGGAAATGAGCTATGGAATGATAGGTTATGTGATGACCAATCCCTCTATCCTGCAGGCTATTATTGCAATACCAAGCTACCTCTGCCCTTCATGAATATTGCATCTCAGAAAAACTTCATTGGTTTCTTTTACCTGGGTATGTATGCCAATAAGGAAGTCTATGATTGGTTCGTGATTGAGTATGGAAAGCGTGCTTCTTCTATACTAGATATGGGGGAAAGCTGCGTTCGATTCAAAAAACCAGAGCATCTTCTCTATGACCTGATTTCTGAACACTGCAAAAAATTCACGGTAAAACAGTGGATTGAAACATACGAGACTGCATTCAGGTAGTAATTAACCCCAGTAATTGGTTCAGATATACCCACTAAGTAACATTCCAGTATCAATAAGTGTCATAAAAGACCTAGCATCCATAGCCTTTTGCTTCGTAATCTTGTCTTCTGCTGAGATATTTCAAATCATCTCACTGAAGCGTAACTATTGATGAAGAAGACTCGTAAAATATCGCAAACAGCTAATTTTAGGAACTGCCTTTTTAGAGTTGTTGACCTTGTAAAAGAAGTGCTATGTGGAGAATGATGTTAATTGTGGTGTTGATGGCCAGTCAGGTCTTGAATGCTCAGCGTGATAAGAAACCAGAATGCGTTTTGGAAATGCAGATTCCAGACCGTTTGATGATAATTTCTGCCAGCACAAAGGAAGTGGTGTATCGTGATAAGAAAACGAATGCTATTCTAACCTTTACCAAAGTCTGTGTTACCGATTATGGATTCGATTTAAATTTTAATGCCGATCAAGTCTATCAAGAATTGAAAGGAGATCCTTCTTATAAGGATGCGAATATCATTAAGCACGTGCTTGGCTTTGCTGATTGTTATATCCTTAATTGGTCAAATTCAGAATACGCCCCTAACAGGAAGAATGACTGCAAGGCAATGGCCATGATGGACGTATGCGGGCAGTACTACACTTTTGAATTCAGTTTACCAGGTAAGAAGAAGGATGATGTCCTTTTCATGTTCAATGAGATACTGGCTTCTATTTCAACAAGCAAACAATAGATGTAGGTAACAAATAGTTGTTAAAATATTAGGACGGAGGCTTTAGGGCCTCCGTTTTGTTTTTTCTATCATTGAAGTACAGAAAACACATTATGAAAAAAGTTCTTTTCACACTAGCCCTTTTCGGACTGAGTACCTTTTCATCACAGGCTCAGGATGATACGACAGCAGCTGCCACTGAGGTTCACACCATACAGTCCACCTTTGATAACATCATTAAGGAATCCAATAACTATCAGGATTTCAAGGTCGTGCAGAGAAGGAAATTGGACGCGTTCATCAAAGAAGTGAACGATAGCCTGAATCTAGCCAAGGTCCACCTTGCACAAGAAGCTAAGGTAAAAGGAGAAGCTCAAGATCAAGTGCTGAAGCTTCGGAAGGACTTAGAAAAAGCTCAAGCTCAAGTCACTCAGGCAGAGAATGCTAGGGATAGGATCACCTCTGCTGGCATGCAAATGGAAAAAGAGAGCTTCTCTGCGCTTATGTGGGGAATAGTAATCGCTCTGGGTTTAGCATTGGCTCTTGTCCTCTTCAAATCACAATCAGCAAGCTCTGGTCAGAAGGATCTGCGTCATCGGCTCACCAATATAGAAGAGCAATTAAGCCAGACCAAGAAGAAGGCCTTGGAAAGAGAACAGGAATTAAAGCGAGAAGTTCAAGACTACGTGAACAAATTAGAGGCCCTCAAGCCACCACGCTGAATCCTGCCTTAGTTCGTGCTTTTCAGTTTGTTGTACTTGCTGATATTGGCCGGATCCAAGACCTGCAGGTCATTGAAGAGAATATTCTTCTCAACGGGAGGTGCTTCAGTATAGATATTCATGATTTCATCGGCCTTAGCCAGGAAGAAAATCCTCATGTTATAACTCAGCGGGCGTGTTTGATGCACTTTTCTTAAGCCTGCGATGCTACTTGTAATCGCAGCGCGAGACAGATTCGGATTCTCATACATCTTATCCATTCCTTCCATGTGATAGTCATAGAGCGTCTGACGCATTGGCTTAAAGGCTTGATGCAAGATGTTCTCTACAATCCAATAGCGGTTCTTATTGCTCTCAAAAGCCTTCCAACCCGTGCCTGATGCATTCTGGGCATTCACGACCACTTGTTGAGCCTTTGTGAAATGTGGCGTCCCTCCTTCTAATGCGAAACTGTCATAGTCCACTCCCAAAATGATGTAGGCATAATAGGCCAAGATAGAGCTGAGATTACTTCTATGTTGATCTAACTGAAACTCTAAGATAGTGTTCTCACTATATTCAAAATCAACGTCTTCGTCAATGAAATTCAACATGGGTGAATCATAACTTGAATTGAACACAATGCGGTTTGATTGAATCTGCAGCTGGCCCACATAGCGCGTATTGTTAGTCACTTCATCTACAGTAAGAAGAATGTTGCACTCTATGCGTTCATCAAAGCTATAGGTGTCACCCGTCCATTTCCTATCATTCATGAAATCCCGGATGGCGGTCTGCAAGGCATCTAAGACGCGTTTCTCCACATTGGATACCGTAGGTGCGAGGACCTGCACTCTGCAGTTCAATTCCTGAGCCTGGATATCCAGATTCATAATAATCATCAACGCTCCTAGTATCAAGTAGTTCTTCATGTCTTCAAATTTACAATCTCATTGACCAGATCCCTTGCCACTTCTGTCTTGGACTTCAGCGGAAAGTCTTTCTTCGTCCCATTCTTGAACATCATGGTCACTTGATTGGTCGCATGTCCGAATCCGGCACCTTTAACATTCAAGCTGTTCAATACTATCAGGTCTAAGTTCTTCCTCTCTAATTTTCCTTGTGCATTCTCCTCTTCATTGTCTGTCTCGAGTGCAAAACCAACCAATATCTGGTCATCACGTTTATGCTCGCCTAGGAATTTCAAGATATCCTTAGTCCGCATTAATTCTATGGCCCATTCATTCTCAGCTTTTTTCACTTTAGATGTGGAGAACGTCACAGGCGTATAATCAGCCACTGCGGCTGACATAATGATAATCTGCGCCTCTTTCGATCGTGCCGTCACCTGCATGAACATATCTGAAGCAGATTTTACTCTGATAAAAGCTGCCATGCCTTCAGGCTCTGCAAGGCTCACTGGACCTGTAATTAGCGTCACCTCGGCACCTGCATCTCTTGCAACTTCAGCTATGGCAAAGCCCATCCTTCCACTGGAATGATTGCCTATGAAACGCACAGGATCTATGACTTCGTGTGTAGGCCCTGCTGTGATAATCAACTTTTTGCCTGTCAATGGCCCAATTATGTTGAAAAAATCCATTAGGCGCTTTGCTATCTCTTCAGGTTCTGACATACGTCCTTTGCCTGTCAATCCGCTTGCAAGTTCCCCAGACTCAGGGTCTATGACTTCAACTCCTCTTTTCCTTAAGATTTCCAAGTTGTCTTGGGTGCTCGCATGCGCATACATATCCAAGTCCATAGCTGGAGCCACCCAGACAGGGCAACGTGCAGAAAGGAAGGTGGCCATAAGAAGGTTATCACAAATCCCTTGAACCATCTTGGCCAAGGTATTCGCGCTGGCTGGAGCTATCAGTATGAGATCAGCCCACAGGCCTAGCTCCACATGATTATTCCAATCTCCTGAGGCTTCGTCTTCAGTAAATTTATAGAGTACAGGATTCTTGCTTAAGGTAGCGAGGCTGAGGGGTGTGACAAAATTACGCCCAGAATCAGTAAGGATGACTTTGACATCGGCTCCCGCCTTGATTAATTCTCTAACAAGATACGTTGATTTATACGCAGCAATACTCCCGGTAACTCCCAGGATAATCTTCTTGTTGCGTAGCATGGATAAGGTGTTAAACCTTATGACTCTAGCTTGCGCTGGTCAGCTTCAGGTCTTCTGTAATAGATCTCGTCCATTTCCATCTCCTTCATGGCGATAGCTGGAGGCTTAGGCAGCGCTTCATAATAGCGAGAGATCTCAATCTGCTCACGGTTCTCGAACACTTCTTCCAAAGAATCTTGAGTGGTAGCGAATTCAGAAAGCTTCTGAGTCAACTCTTCTTTTATGGTCACAGAAATCTGGTCAGCTCTCTTAGACATGATGACTAAGGTCTCATATACATTCCCTGTCTTCGCTCCGAAGTTCTTAACATCTCTAGTTACTGTAGTGCGCTCCGCGTCTGTGATCTTAATTCCCATCTCTGTGATTTTATTTTTTTTCTCTTATGCGTTCTAACTCTGCTAAAGCATTCCCGTACCAACGTTCTGCTTCATTCAGCCTGGAGCTTTCTCCGTAAGAGTCTACAAATTTATGATATGATTCGACAGTATCCAGTAGTCGCTCCTCTTTTTTAGCTTCTATGCTGTTGATTGCCAGTTCATAATTGCTTTCTACAATGAGAAAAAGCATGTCTTCTCTGAATCGGCTATCCGGATACGTTTTCATGGCATTCTCTAGGGCAATAACTGCGCTCTTATACCTACGAGTCCTGTAATACTGCTTCGCATGCTCGTATTCCTTGACCTCCAGTTTCTCTCTTAATTCTTTGATTATGCTGTTCAGCGTGTCTTTCTTGTTGGTATTAGGAAAACGCTCTAGGTGTAGCTGCATCTCAGCGATAGCCGTCTTTGTATCTCCCTGATCCAGAGAGTAATTAGGCGATTCTAAATACAAGCAATAGGCTCCTAAATAGGAACATTCCTCAGCAAACTCGCTATTAGGGAACGTCTTGACGAAATTCTTGAAATAATAGCTTCCTAGGATATAGTCCTTATCACAGTAGGTGCTTTTCGCATGATAATAATAGACCGGCTCACTCTTGGAAGTTCCTCTGACCAGAGGAATCATCTCCTCGAAAAGGATGGAAGATTTAAGGCAATCTCCTTCGTTATAGTAGTCCAAAGCCGAAGCATACTTCTTGTCTAAGTCATTCTCCTTCTGAATTTTAGAGAATTTAGAACAAGAGCTGAGGCCAAAAACCAAGCAAATCAGTACGAAAACATTTTTCATAAGCGACTGCAAATATACCAGTTGTGCCAACGTAAGAAAGACCTAATCATTATGTAATGAACGCTTTCAGTCGATATCTTGGTGAAAACCGTGCTAGGTCTCGAATTCCTATTCATACATAATATGGTAAATTTGGCGGCTTAAGCCCTTTTGAAAGCCTTAGCACATGCAAGATATATTCGATAAGATCAAGAAGAACAGAGGTCCTCTAGGACAACACGCCAAGGAATCCCATGGCTATTTCACTTTCCCTAAGTTGGAAGGTCCTATAGGCAATAGGATGATGTTTCGTGGTAAGGATATGCTGGTATGGAGTGTGAATAACTACCTAGGCCTGGCCAATCACCCTGAAGTGCGTAAAGTAGACGCTGACTCTGCTGCTGAGTGGGGAATGGGCTATCCTATGGGAGCGCGTATAATGAGCGGCCAATCTTCTTTCCATGAGAAATTAGAAGATGATCTCTCTGACTTCATGCAAAAGGAAGATACCTTCTTGCTCAACTTCGGCTATCAGGGATGTATGTCAGCCATAGAAGCGCTGGTAGACAGACGTGATGTAATCGTATACGATTCTGAATCCCATGCCTGCATGGTAGATGGAGTGCGTCTGCACCTAGGAAAGCGTTACGTATACAAGCATAACGACATGGAGAGCTTCGTGAAGCAGCTGGAGAATGCACGTTTGTATGTGAAAGAAACCGGAGGAGGAATCCTTGTCGTTACGGAGGGAGTCTTCGGGATGGCGGGTGACCAAGGAAAACTAAAAGAGATTGTATCTTACAAGAAGGAATATAATTTCAGGCTGTTCGTAGATGACGCACATGGGTTCGGCACCATGGGCGAGATGGGTCGTGGCACAGGAGATGCACAAGGTGTGCAAGCGGATATTGATGTCTACTTCGGGACCTTTGCTAAGTCCATGGCTTCAATAGGAGCATTCGTTTCTGGAGATGAGGACATTATGGAATACTTGAGGTATAACATGCGCTCCCAGACTTTCGCTAAATCCCTTCCCATGCCATTAGTGATAGGAGCGATTAGGCGTCTAGAGATGATGCGCACTATGCCTGAGTTAAAGGAGAAACTTTGGACCATTGCCAGTGCGCTTCAGAAAGGACTTGTTGATGCAGGATTCGATATAGGTGTGACTGATTCAGCCGTGACTCCCGTGTTCCTTAAAGGTTCATTGGGCGAGGCGACTAACATTACCCTAGACTTGCGTGAGAATTACGCCATCTTCACTAGCATCGTTGTATATCCAGTGGTGCCTAAAGAAGTGATTATGCTTCGTCTCATCCCCACTGCGGTGCATACCCTGGAAGACGTGAAGTACACGATAGAAACCTTTAAGAAAATCCAAGAGCGCCTGCTTGCAGGAGAATATCACTCCGATAAGATCGTGAGCTGGACGTGATCTACTTCAACTCATATTAATTTTTTGACACAAGTCCATGAGGGAATCATGGACTTGTGTTGTATTAGAACAAAGCTAAAACCCATTACATGCGCACATTACTGTCCTTAAGCCTCCTATTGGCCACTACCCTTTCCATTGCCCAAGTAACACCCTGTATTGATGGATTCGCGGGAATCTATCCCTGCGATAAGATAGACCTCATGAGTCATATGACTCCAGGACAACTAGGCTCCCCGGCCGGACTAAACGACATCTGGGGCTGGACAGACCCCTTAGACGGACATGAATACGCCCTGGTAGGCAAGCGTGACGGAACTGCTTTCGTGGATGTGACCGATCCACAGAATCCTGTATTGGTTGGTTTCTTGCCAAGCACTACAGCAGGTGAGAATACCTGGAGAGACATTAAGGTATATGCTGATCATGCATTCATCGTCTCTGAAGCCTCAGGACATGGAATGCAGATCTATGACTTGAATGGGCTACGTGATATTGCCTTCCCTCCTGTTACCATCATAGAGAGCGCGCATTATAACGGATTCTCTAATTGTCATAACCTTGCTATCAACGAAGAAACAGGCTATGCCTACCCTATTGGCACGAACCTCTTCTCAGGCGGACCGCATTTCATCAACATCCAAGACCCACAGAACCCTGTGCTTGAAGGAAGCTTTAGCGATGAAGGATATAGCCATGATGGCCAAGTGGTATCCTATATAGGCCCTGACCCTGATTACCAGGGCGCTGAGATTTACGTTGGGTTTCACGGAAGCAGCCCTGAAGGATTTATTCTGGTAGATGTGACCGTAAAGAATGACCCACAATTCATCAGCCGTACAGGCTATGATTGCCAAGATTATTCTCACCAAGGATGGCTCACTCCTGATCACAGGTATGGGATATTAAGTGATGAGTTAGATGAAGGAGCGTTTGGGTACAATACCCGTACGCGTATTTTTAATATTGAAGACTTGGATAACCCAGTGATGATAGGAAATTTCATTTCCTCTGTGACTTCTACAGATCATAACCTCTATACCATGGGTGACCATGCCTTTATGTCTAATTACACCGCAGGACTGCGCGTAGTAGACATCTCAGGATTAGATGATATGCTAGCCTCTGAGGTAGCGTACTTTGATGTGCATCCTTCTGATAACAATGCAGGTTACAGCGGAAGCTGGAGTAACTACCCCTATTTCGCAAGTGGAAGCATAGTAGTGACCCACAGGACGGACGGATTGTTCATTGTTAAAATGCAAGACCTACTAGGCGCCACAGCCGTAGATCCTATAGATACGAACATATGCCCAGCAGAAGTCTCTGTGGCAGAGCTAGAGAAATTCCTATTCAGTATGACCCCTAATCCAGTTCAGGATCAACTTTTGATCAGCAGCTTGGACGGGAAGCAGATCACTCAGATTGAGATCCTAGACCTCACTGGAAGAAAGGTCATGAATCTATTCTTAAATGGCGCAGCCAGCCAACAGGTGATTGATCTACAATCGTTAGAGCTAGGTGCCTATCTGCTACGTGTGAATGGAATCACCTCTTATACAAAGACCTTTATAAAGAACTGAGAAGAAGTTTTTTACATAAAAAGCCTCGCGGGAACGCGGGGCTTTTTTTTATTGCCGAAGATCATGTTCGAGCGTGAAAGGGCATGAGAACACCAAGAACACTGAGATGTATATTCTTGCAGCAGCCAGCTCGCTGTGACTGATGGAGAGCCTGTTGGATAAATTCATATTTCAGTCAGGCCATACAATGGATAAATGCGGAACAAAGGTCATCATATCCGCTTGTTCCACTTCATTAGAGAAAATGAGAACTCAATGATAAAATTCTTTAGAAAAATTAGACAAAGATTGCTGACTGAAGATAAATTCAGTAAGTATTTGATTTATGCCATTGGTGAAATTTTTCTTCTTGTACCTGAGGTTTTAACTGCATTGCAGATAAAAAACTATGATGAATACAAGAAAAACTGTAAGTATCAACTTAAATGGAGTTGAAAGCTAATTTACGTGCAGAAATCGAGGCCTTTCAAGGCGATATGTGTGTGTATAATATTGTCGCAAATTCTTCTACTGTTATCATTGATTTATTGATGGCAATAAGAAACCGACTGAGACTCTATGAGGACTGAAAAGACATTCTCTACTGGGCTCCTGCTTTGAATTCTTTTAATTTAAACTTGAGACTATTGACTTCTGAGAAGTCATAAAAACTACCTATCTCTCTATTGAAGGAATACTTTAAACCTAAGCAAGCGAGAAGCATGGTAAGAAGATAATTATTCCAATAAAAAGACCCGAGAAACAATTTCCTCGGGTCTTTTTAATAAATAGTTCGATTGAAGCTTTAAGCGTTCTCTAACTGCAAAGCTTTCTTTCTTCGTCTCACAACAAATCCTAATGCTAAGGCCATGATTCCTGCAACAGTGCCACCTGTGCTCCATGGAATAAACGGAAGGCCTTCATTTCGCTTAGGCTCATGAATCCCTGCTGAGTACTGATAAATATAACTTGCATAGCGTGGGCTTTTCCAGCCTGTTAAGGCAGCTAATTCATCAACTTCCTTCTTTCTACGCATTTCTAGTTCCTTCAAGTATTCTTGTCCTCCAGAGCAGCTCATGTCTCCCGTTGCGGCATTTGTGACCACATATCTTCCTTGGAAATGCTCCATATTTGGGGTCACTTGGAAAAAGAGATCCTGAGGAAATTCATCCCGGTTATATCGCACATGCAATCGTGTGAAGAAGATAGGCGAGTTGTTGGGGTTATTAGGGTCTATCCAATTGGCTCCCGCATCCACGAATTCCTGATACATAGGCGGTGGTCCTACGCATGGGTCACATTTCATCCCAAAGTTAGGTGTGACATTCCAAGCGTATTCTAAGAACACACTGTTCCTTCCTTCACGGTCATATGCCTTCGTAAAAAGGTCTTTATAGAAAGGTCCGAACTGTCCTTTTTCTTTCACAAACGCAGGGATATTTCTATCAGTAGGTAGCTTCACAGTTCTATAATTAGTACACTCTACTCTTCCTTGACGGGTAAAGGCATATACAATCATGTCCTGATCTCCATCAGCATTGGCCATTCCAAGACGAATAGGCAACATGAATTTTCCAGAATTGAATTCAATCTGTAGCGGTCTCATATACTCGGTGTTTCGAGCTTTCATTTCTTCTAAGTCCACTTTGACAACGAAGAATTTAAGACCGTTCTTGATGTATGGATCCAGAACCTCTTCCGCACCCTCAGGGATTTTATATCCGTTATGGATGAGCCATTGCTTGAGTCCACCACTTTCTTTGGCAGAGAGAATAAGAACATCATATTCTTCTACGTCATATCGAGCTTCTACCGTGACATGGTACTGCTTGTCCTTGCGAGAAACACTCTCCTCTCTCGCCATAATAGGCACCATACTCATGCTACGCACATCAATCATTTCATCACACTCCATATAGCGCAGGCACGGCTCCGTATCCCAATACTCTACCATGCGCGGAGCACTGTATGAATCGAGCATGGAGAAGAGTGCGGGATTCACTACGCGAATGTCATTTCTACCCAGCACTACCGGAACTGGAATGACCATGGCGAAGTCTTTTACATCTCCTTTGAAATCATTGCTCATGGTTATGACACTTCTTTCCCCATCTCGCACAAGAATGATTTGGCTTTTCGTATTGAATAGTGTGGCATCAGCCTTGGCCACATAGAATCCACAGAATGCGTGCGCACCTATGCAGAACAGCATGATTGCTGTGATTACACTTACTTTTTTCATGTTATATAGGATTTAAATTTCTCTCTTTCAACCACCTGAAACGCTCTGATTTCCAGAGTAGATCAAAGACAGCCGTGAGAGGTGTAATAAGGAATAATGCCCAAATGGGAGCGGTATGGATATAGGCCCAGGTACTCATGATAAAGGCGAGCACAGCTATGCTGACAGCCCATATTTTTCGTGCCCAGGGATGGTCTGGTGTGGTTTTAGGATCAGTAATCATAAAGAATGCGAAGAGGATGAATGATCCACTGCTGAACTTATGGATGAGCACATCCATAGACCATCCCAGATAGAGCACCGTCCTGCAATATTCAAGCACGAAAAATGCAATCAGGAAGGCCATAGTAGTATCTAATCTTCCCACTCTAAAAAGGAGAATACTACCTAGGGCTCCCATGATAAAAAGGAAGATGACGCTGCTACCCCATTGACCTGGAGAAATCCAGCCATCTTGTGTGATGAGCAGCGTGCCTATGATGCCTAAGTTGGCCGGATTGAATAGATGTTTACCCCGAATTCGAAAGAAAAACTTAGAGGAGATAGAAAGTACACTTGCGAAGGCCAAAGTGTTCAGGTCATTGGCCCTAAATAACAAACAAAGACCAAGGGCAGTAATCAATGAACTCATCCAAGAACTCTCATGTGCTTTTCCTACCTTTATGAAAGCCAATTGCGTGACCATACATGTTCCCAGCACGACCATCACTTTAGGAAGTAAAGTGTCCCAATTCAATATGAAGGTTCCGAGCAAAAGAAAACTCCCGAGGTAGATGATCTGAAAATACCGAGCATCAATGACGGGAATTCGGGAAGGTATAGTTGATTGCTTTGGGGCTTCCATGACTGTGATTTGTCTATGGATACACATGAAGAAGGCATTGGTTCAATAGGGCATAAAAAAAGCGGGACTTAAGCCCCGCTTTCTTGTTTATCAAGTCAAAAAATCATCGTAGTACTGTGAAATATCGCACTGTTTTACTGCTGTTTCCTTGAATATCGAGCAGGTAAGTGCCCGCAGCCAATGAGGAAACATCTAAAGAAATCATCTGATGACCTGCAGCATTAAGCACAGCTTTAGTAGACATCACTTTTCCACTCAAATCAAGCACGTGTAAAGACAGGTTCTCTTGAGCCTTCATATCGAAGGAAATTGTCAATCTATCTTGAGTAGGATTAGGGAAAATATTTAGTGCATTGAGTTCATTTGATTGATCAATACTCAACACGGCATCAGGTCCTACATTCAGCCAGAAACCCACAGAACTTGCTCCACCAATAACGGGAGGATTGTAGTAAGCAATAGAATCACAATACGTACTTGTGCATTGAATAAATCCATTCTGTCCGCTGCTTACTGTCAAGCAAACGATGTATGTTCCATCCTCAGCATACTGATGAGTTGGATATGCCTCAGTAGAAACGCTTCCATCACCGAAGTCCCAGAAGTAGCTAAGGTTCTGACCGTAGGAGTTATTCATGATATACACGATATCACCTTCTTCATCTATGTCAATGAGTTCCCAGCTTGCATAGCATGTAGTGTCTTGATATTGACAAGAACCATCATCGATAGTGGCCCATGGATTATAGTTCCAAGCGTACGAATCAGTGCAACCATATACTTGCTGAACAGAATCGCAATCGGTGTCGACAATACTAAAGTCATATGAGATATAATCCCCTGAAGGCATAGTCACTTCACCAAGCACAAGCACTCCAGATACATAAATGCTTATCACACCTCCATTCCACCCGTCACCAAAGGTGTCGTACATCTGCAAGGTATAGCAACCATTCCCTGCACAGGTGAACATGTCATAACAGTCATTATTCTGGAATCCGCTTTCATACATATATGATGTACCGTTCTGATCTATAATGTCAAAGCTGATTTCATTTCCCCATGAAACAGTGCAAAGGATTGCTGTAACAGTGTAAGTATTACAGCTGTCTGTTACATACAAGCAAGAACCGTCATCAAGGGTAGCATTTGGATTATAATTTACTGCCGTAGCATCAGTACATCCATATACAGGATCTTCACATCCAAGGCTTACTTCATAATTCAACCAGCAGGTACCAGCATCTCCGAAGTACCCATCTATTAAAAGAAGATACGAAGTGTTAGGCGCGAGGTCTCCGCATTCAAATTGAAGCATAGAAAAAAGACCATTTCCGCTATTCCCGTCACAGGCAATCATAGGCCCTCCACATTCTTCGAAGACTCCAAATTGAGTATCAGTGAGTGTGAATGTTCCGTTCCCAAATGCTTCTAGTGTGACCCTGAAATCATCTTGGTTAGGTGTAGTGAAACTATACCACACAGAGGTCTGTTCACCTTCTCCAGACCCGCTGGCCCAGCAGGTACCCCAGATATTCTCATTCAAATTAGCTGATGTGTTATCAACCCATATGTTTCCAGGTTGAATAGGCGTAGCATCAGCACAAAGGTCGTTAGCAATAGGGTAGACACATGATCCATTATCAGTTGTGGCAAGTGGATTGTAATTCGTGGCAGTACTGTCTATACATCCGAATACTTCACCACAAGTACCATCTATAGAGAATTCGACATCATCAAATTCTTCACCCGGATATAATGCATCCGTTACGTATTGGACTCCTTGGCCATTGACCCAGAAATATCCATTATACCAACCTTCAGGTCCAGCTGCATTGTACATGTTACCCGTGTAACAAACTCCTTCTTGAAGACATACGTCTATATGTTCAATAGCGAAGTCGTTAAATCCAAACTGAGAATAAACCACATCTCCGTTATCTGCTATCAATTCAAAACCTATGTTTTCTCCTTGACTGAAAACACATATATAAAGGTCGGCCACGTATCCAGAATCACATTGTAAAGGGTAGGTGCATGAGCCATTGTCTATAGTGGCCCAAGGGTTATAATTGGTAGCATTGGGATCCGTACAGCCATATATTTCTTGTTGATAGTTGCACGTGCCATCATCAATAGTGGCCCAAGGATTATAGTTAAGTGCAGCAGAGTCAGTGCAACCGAAGATAGTGCTGCCCGTTCCACAATCAATGTTAGCAGCGAATGAAAGAGGTAACGCTTGATATGAACCTGAATTCAGATAATAGGTTACTGGCGCAATTCCAGGGATAGAAAAGAGTAAAATTCCGTTATTCCATCCATCCCCGAAGGAATCAATGAGTTCAATCACGTAGCAACCGGCAGGTAAACATACCGTCTCTGTGCTCTGTTCATAGGCGACATAAGGAATGCTTGAGTATACTTGGTTCCCCGATTCATCGAGAATATTCCAAGAAATTTCTTCGCCCCAGCTCTGAGCGTTCATTGCAAAGGTTCCTTCAATGCAGTTTTGAGCGTTGAAACTCAAGGAAAGAAGAAGGATAGATAGGAATAGGTAAAATCTTTTCATGGCTAGTTGAGGTATACAAAGGATGAATTAACAAAGAAAAAGGAAGTGCCTAGATTCAAAAACGTCCAACAATTTGAAACTCAAGAAAATATCCTTCAGAATACAATGCACGCATTCCATCATGAAATCCAAGAATAGGAGGATAATGCGTGGGAAACTATAGGTGTTATCAGGGTGCTAGAATGGCTTTCTTTTCTATTTTGCGGGTTCATTAAAAGTATAACCCTGCACGGATGAAATACCTGATCAAAATAACCATTATTGCGCTGCTATTTTGCGGCACACTCACGGCCCAAGAGTCAACCATGGGACCAACGTTTGTAACTGATGCTATCTATTTAGGAGAAGTACCTTCTATCGCTTCCCGCATGTCTCAAGGGACTTTCATAGAAGCTATTGATGTTGCTAAAGAATATAACCCAAAGCGCAGGGATGCCAATAAAGCGGTGCCTGGAAAAGGACTTCCTGTAAATGGAGATCCACTTATTCAGACAAGCACTCCTGAGCATAGGATGCCTATGAACCCGCCTATCGTACAGTGGCAAGCTGCTGCAGCAAGTGCTACGCCTACAGACCCGACCGGAGCTGTAGGACCTGATCACTTTGTGAATGCATGGAACAGTTCGTTTAGGATTTGGGATAAAGAAGGGAACGCTTTAACAGCTTCGGCTTCCTTAGGGAATCTTTGGCCAGGCGAAACTTCAGGAGACCCTGTCGTCATGTATGACAATTTTGCTGAACGTTTTGTCATCACACAGTTCACTGGTGGGCCTAATGGATTCCTCTTCGCAGTATGCCAGGGACCAGATCCAGTAAATGATGGATGGTACACGTATGAATTCCCATGTGGATCCACCTTTCCTGACTATCCAAAGTATTCTGTTTGGTCTGATGGATATTACATCACTTCTAATAAAAATTCTGGAACTGCAGGAACCTCACAAGTCGTATATGCATGCGATCGTACGAAGATGTTAGTTGGTGATGCTGCTGCAACTATGCAAGGCTTCCCTCTACCAGGTATTGCAACCAGTGGCTTTTTTAGCCCACTTGGATTTAATGCCAATGGAAATACACTTCCTCCGACTGGTGACGCACCCATCATTTATATGCAAGATGATGCATGGGGTGGTGTTGCTACTGACCATTTGAAAATCTGGAATATTAACGTGAACTGGACGACTCCTGGTAGCTCCACGATTTCTGCAGCTCAGTCTATTCCTACGGCTCCATTCGATGGCCTTTTCGATGGCGGTTCATTCTCTAACCTCCCGCAGCCAAGTGGTGGTGACATTGATGCGCTTCAAGCGACTATCATGTACATGGCTCAATACAGAAGATTCGGAACGCATAATTCCACGGTATTAAACTTCGTAGTGGATTTAAATGGCGCTGACAACCTAGCGGGTATCCGCTGGTATGAGCTTCGTCAAGCCAATGACGGTGATCCTTGGACGATATATCAAGAAGGAACATACGCACAGCCAGATGGCCATAGCGCATTCTGCGGAGGAATCTCTATGGATGTGAGTGGAAATATAGGTCTAGCCTATACAATTGTAAGCAGCACGCAAGTTCCTGCTATCCGTTATACTGGACGTTATTCTACTGATCCATTAGGACAGATGACCTTGGCTGAGGAGACCATTTTTGATGGTACTTCTTCAGACCCATCAACCCGTTATGGTGACTATGCGCAGATGACCATTGACCCAGTTGACGATAAGACCTTCTGGCATATCTCTGAGTATTTCGCAGGAGGAAGAAGAAACCGTGTGGGTGCATTCAAAATCGCCTCTGACCTGAATAACGATGTAGGTGTAGTGGCTATCACAGCTCCAGGAGATGGAACATTATCTGCTACTGAGTCTATCACAATCTCTGTACGTAACTATGGGTTGGACTCACAGTCTAACATTCCAGTAAGCTATTCAGTAGATGGAGGAATGGCTGTGAATGGAGTTGTTCCAGGACCAGTGGACCCCAACATGAACGTTTTGTACACCTTCCTAACTACTGCTGATTTATCTGCAGTAGGAACTACATACAGCATCAGTGCTACCACACTGTTATTGACTGATGAGGACACCAATAATGATGCGAGCTCAACAAGTGTAACTCACCTTATCCCTATCGATTTAGGAGTAACTGCAATCACAGCTCCTACTAGCAGCCCAGCGCTAGGAGCCGCTGAAGCAGTCACTGTGACGATTGAGAATTTCGGTGGAGCTACACAAACTAACTTTGATGTAAGCTATACGGTAGACGGTGGAGCTCCAGTGACCGAAGTGGTTGCTGGACCTTTAATGGGTGCTTCTTCTATGTCATATACATTCACCGCTACAGTGAATATGTCTGCACTAGGTGCGTATGAAGTTGCGGCTACTACTTCTATTGCGGGAGATGCTGATGATTCAAATGATGAGTCCAGTGAAACCGTTGTAAAAGAAATATGCCAACCAGAGCAAGATTGTAGCTTTGGAGATGGATTCGAGGTATTCGAATTGGGAACTATCAATAACAACTCTGGTTGTGATGTAGGTGGTTATGGAGATTACACGAACCTTTCTACTGACCTTTTCGAAGGAACTACTCATGACCTTACAGTAACTACTGGATATGGTGACCAACACGTTCGTGTATGGGTTGATTTCAATGATGACTTCACGTTCACGAATGAGGAGATACTAATCAGTGATGAAGTAATTGCTCCTGGTTCTGGTGGAGGTACGTTCACTGCCACATTGGATCTAGCTATTCCTTCTGGAGTGACGTATGGTTCACACATGCTACGTGCTAAGACGAACTGGCAAGCTGCAGTGTCTAACGACCCTTGTGAGGAAAGCCAATATGGCGAAACTGAAGATTACACTGTGAACCTCGGTCCTGTTGGATTGGATGAGAATATCCTAGGAGCGAATGACATGCTAGTGACGTATTTAGATGGAAATCATTTCATGATTCTTTTTGAGAGCAGTATCATCAACACTCCGTTAACAGTGAGTATTCATGATATACAAGGAAGAAAAGTAATCGAAAATTGGGTTCGTTCAAATGAAGGTGTTTACATCTATGAGTTCGACATGAGCTATGCAGCAACTGGTGCTTACCTTATTCGTCTTGGAAACGAGCAAGCAGGTAAAGTGAAGCGTTTCATCGTGAGATGATCATCACATTGAGAAATTAGAAAAGGGAGTCTTAGGACTCCCTTTTTTTTATGTCTGAAAGTTCAGCTGGTGTAGTTCCCGTGCATCTGCTCATCCTGCGTTGAGGAATTACTTTCACCCAGACAGGAAGACCGTCCTGCTTGAATTCTTTAGCAATGTCCCCTACTTCTACAATGCCCATTCCTTTGACTTCGATCAAAGCATCGCAGGGTTTTTCATCCTTATCGTTCAACTGAATTACACCTTGCACATAGCCTTCAGCGATGTACTCATCTAGTGTCATTGCAGGATCACTTATCACAGTGACCTTTTCTTTATTGGCACAAGCAATACTTGTCAATAGGATAATCAGGGCAAAAGAAATTTGTTTTTTCATCGTTAGAACTTTTGACAAAATTACTGATCTGAACATTAGGTATAAGGATATTACCTTTAGCATAGAATTTGATATCACATCTGCACATGAAAAAAGCAATCTTGTTCCTCTTACTTTCCTGGTTTGGCTTAAATTCTTTTTCACAAGAGGTTCTACAATTCTCTGGTATAGTAGTGACAGGCGACAGCCTGAACCCTGTTCCGTATACGAATATCATGGTGGAGAATACGCACCGCGGAACGACCGCAGACTATTTCGGTTTCTTCTCCTTTGTGGCTCAAGAAAAGGACACCATCATTTTCAGAGCAGTGGGATTTAGAGAAAGTAGCTTCATTATTCCTGACAGTTTGAGCGAAAAGCGATATTCTTTGATTCAGGTACTCTTCCCCGATACTATCATGTTAAATACAGTCAACATCTATCCTTGGCATACAAAAGAGGCCTTCAAAGAAGCGTTCCTGAATGCTCCGCCACCTGAAGATGATATTGCCAGAGCGGCAGCTAATATAGCCCCTTCACGTATGCTCGTGATGATGGAGACTATGGATAGAGATGGCTACTCGAATTACAAGCTCTCTGCTGATGAATACTCGAACAAGCTTTATTACTCAGGCATGGCTCCACCTATCAATCTTATGAATCCTATGGCCTGGGCATCCTTTATTGATGCGTTGCGAAAAGGAAAGCTCAAAGAAAAGTAACATCTAGGGCAATGATCCCGTGAATTTTTCAGTTCTTCGCCTGTCATCCCTTCAACACAAACTATGAATCTGCGCAGGAGCTCCCCCCTCCTCTTCTTTCTATTTATTTGTTCCTGCGCTTGGTCTCAAGAAGCTACGCTTTATGGTGTGGTCAAGGACGATAACGGGGTGACACTTCCTTCAGCCTACGTGGTTATAAGCTCTCTCAACATAGGCACCAGCACTGACTCCGTAGGTCAATACGAACTTACTGTTCCAGCAAATACTGAGTTCCTGCTAGAATCAAGATTCTCTAATTATGCAACCTTTTCTAAGCTGATGAAGCTAGAAGCTGGTGAAAGAAAAAAACAAAATATCACTTTACGAATCTCAGAACTCATCACCGTTGAGATTATAGATGACGCCATCAGGAAATCAACAATGGAGCGAATACAGCCTAAGCTTCAGCGAAAGATTCCATCCCCTGCTGGCGGAATAGAAAGCTTGCTTATAGGTCAGTTAGGCGTTTCGAGTAATAATGAATTAAGTTCTACGTATTCTGTTCGTGGAGGAAGCTTTGATGAGAATCTGGTCTATGTAAATGACATAGAAGTCTATCGCCCATTCCTGACCCGCAGCGGAAATCAAGAAGGACTCAGTTTTGCAAACCCTGATATGACATCTGACATCCTGTTCTCCTCTGGCGGATTCGATGCTAAGTATGGGGACAAGATGTCCTCGGTCCTTGACGTGCGCTATACGAAGCCTGAAGGTGAAGAAGGTTCCTTCCAAGGCGGAATCCTAGGAGGATCACTGCACTATGGTTCTTCAAGCAAGAACGGCCGTCTAGGACACATCACAGGTTTTCGATATAAGACCAATCAATATCTCTTAGGCTCCTTAGACTCACAAGGCGATTATAAGAGCAGATTCTTCGACCTTCAATCCTACATCACCTATGGACTAACAGATACCTGGCAGATGGAATTCCTTGGAAATGCATCAAGCAACCTATACAACTTTGTTCCAACAACACGAACCACTCAGCTTGGAAGCATCAATGAAGCGTTGCAATTAACAGTCTTTTTTGAAGGTCAAGAAATCACCGATTACAACACCTACTTCGGGGCATTCAGCTTCACGAATACGCCCAAGAAGAACACTTCTTTGAAATACATCGTTTCTGCATTCAAGACCTATGAGCGTGAGAAATTCGATGTATTGGGGGAATATCGTTTAGATGAATTAGAGCGCGATTTGGGTTCTGACGAATTCGGAGAAGTGGTGCAGAATCTAGGAATAGGAGGCTACCTGGATCATGCGCGCAATAGCCTAGATGCTACCGTTCTTAATGCCGAGCATAAAGGAATCAAGAGCATAGAAGTGCATACGCTACTCTGGGGATTTGGTATAAGGAATGAGCATATAGAAGATAAGCTGAATGAATGGAGCTTGATTGATTCTTCAGGCTATTCCTTGCCACACACTCCTAATGGACCACTTGTTCTTGATGAATTGATTCGCTCTCAAAATGACCTCAATTCACAGCGTTACCAAGCCTATGTCCAAGACAATATGGCTTGGAAGACACAAGACAGTTCAGAATGGGATTTGAACGCAGGAATAAGAGCTCATCATTGGACTTTTACTTCACAGACTGTATTCAGTCCTAGAGTTCAGTTAGCCTTTAGACCAAATTGGAATGACACCAGTCTAGACAGCACTGAGATGAAGCGAAACGTCATTTTCAAACTAGCCACAGGACTTTATTATCAGCCTGCTTTTTATAGAGAGATGCGTGACCTGAATGGGCAGGTGAATGAAGGCATAGAAGCGCAACGCTCCATACATGTAGTGATGGGTATGGATATATTGATCAATATGTTCGGTAGGCCATTTCGATTGATTACTGATGCATACTATAAGTATTACAGTGAACTCATCCCTTATGAAATAGATAATGTGAGACTGAGGTATTACGCCAGGAATAACTCAGTAGGAAGAGCTTATGGTATTGATACAAAGTTGACAGGGGAGTTTTTACCTGGAGTTCAATCTTGGGCTAATCTTTCATACTTAAAGACTGAAGAAAATCTCCTAGATGATTTCTACATCCTCACTAATAATGAAGGAAATGAGACGCGAGTTGAACCTGGCTTCATTCCGCGACCAACGGATCAGCGTATTAATTTCAGCATGTTCTTTCAAGATGAGATGCCAAGTAATCCTACTTATAAAGTTCAGCTCAGTGTGAACTATGGAACAGGGCTCCCCTTTGGCCCACCTGACAATGAGAGATACAAGGACGTTGCTCGAAGTCCCTCCTATCGCAGGTTCGATATTGGATTCATAAAGCAGTTCATAGATAAAGATACTGAATTCAGAAAGCCCACAGGATTTTTTAGCAATTTCAAAGAAGCATGGGTGGCCTTAGAAGTCTTTAATCTCTTGGATGTTCCTAATGTTCAATCCTATCTCTGGGTCAATGATATCACGGGCCGGCAGTATGCCGTCCCCAACTACTTAACACCGCGCAGGTTGAATTTAAAAGTATACTTCAGATTCTGATTCATTCAGGCAGTATTTTCGTGACCATAGTCTCAATTTAAAAAGTAAGTGTATTTTTGACACTATAAGAACATGAAAAGAGAACCAGCAGTTAAGAAAATAGGAGTATTCACCTCAGGTGGAGATGCACCAGGTATGAATGCCGCTATACGTGCCGTAGTGCGTGCATGTGTATATAATAATATTGAGGTGTGCGGAATCTACCGAGGCTATCAAGGCATGGTCGAGAATGAAATACAACAGATGCATGTCCGATCAGTAAGCAGGATACTTTCTCAAGGCGGAACTATACTTAAGTCCTCCAGAAGCAAAGATTTCAGAACCAAGGAAGGTAGGGCCATTGCGTATGCAAATCTGAAAGCCCATGGCATAGATGCGCTAGTAGCCATAGGTGGGGACGGTACATTCACTGGAGCAGAGGTCTTTGAGAAAGAATATGACATTCCTACAATTGGAGTACCTGGAACCATTGACAACGACTTATATGGTACTGATTCT
>ERZ888423.479-NODE-479-length-40312-cov-10.895869_pt1 | contig 40312 bp, 43 predicted proteins | sample MGYA00520523_ERZ888423 | MGnify/ENA primary metagenome ERZ888423 (study PRJEB32303, sample SAMEA104408611) | aquatic metagenome | biome: Brackish water; feature: Pelagic; material: water | place: Baltic Sea | collected 2014-06-08T10:24:00 | depth 30,27 m ... | reverse complement strand
AGTGAGAAGTGGGCTAGATGATCTGCGAATCAAGCCTAAAGAAATTTGGGAAAACGCCACAAATGAACTGTATATACGATCAGATAGGACTTGGGAAGAACGCAAAGGCTATAGTCCTGCAACGGATGCAGAATTAGATGATAACCCGAATGCTCGCTATCTAGGAAGTCCAATCAGACTTTATACCCGATACAGATTTTCATATCAGAATAAGATCAGCATAGGATTCACGGGAGAGAAAGATGGAGGAGAGGAGTTCTTCAAAGGGAGCCAGAAACAAGGCTTTGATTTCTACTCGGCCCATGCTTATTTCTCAGGATTAGGAAAGGTGGATAAACTGGCCATAGGAGACTTTCATGCCATCATGGGACAGGGGCTAGTACTCTGGACGGGATTGGGTTTTGGAAAGTCCATGGACCTCTTGACTTTGAAGAGAAATGCAAAAGGAGTAACTCCGTATAGATCGGTAGATGAAAATCGTTTTTTACGCGGAGGAGCCATCACCTTGAAACAAGATAGATGGAGGTTGACTATGCTGTATTCAAGCCACGGAAGGGATGGAAATATCTTGACAGGAGATACCTTGAGCGCTGAAGAATCCACGTCCTTCTCGGCATTACAAACCTCTGGTTTTCATCGCATGCCCAATGAAATAGCGGACAAGAATAAGATTACTGAGAATGTGATGGCAGGAGAATTGAGCTGGAGAAAAAGAGGGATTCAGATAGGAGTTAGAGGAATGCATTTTAAGTATTCCAAGGAGTTAGACAAGAACACACAAGTGTCTAGTCAATATACTTTCCAAGGAAAGGAGGGAGGAGCAATAGGATTGGATTATGATTATGTGAAGTCGAATCTGAATGTCTTCGGAGAGATTGCTCGGTCGGAGAATGGAGCCCTAGCTTTCTTGAATGGAGCGTATCTGGTGATGGATCCTAAATTGACCTTCGCAGCTTTCTATCGACACTTTGATAGAGATTATCAGAACCCATTTGCACTGGCAGTAGCCGAGTCTAGTTTTCCGGTAAACGAGCAGGGACTTTTGATGGGATTCATGTCAAGACCAGCACGTAAATGGGAGTTCAGTGCCTGGATGGATCGCTTCCAATTCCCATGGTTGCGTTACCAGACTGATGCGCCATCCCAAGGATGGGAAGTGATGACGCAGCTTACTTACAAGCCTGATAAGACCTCAGAATATTACATACGCTATCGAAAGAGGGAACGACCTAAGAACAGCGCTGAAGATGCTATCGTAGACTATGTGAGCCAGACCATGCAGCAGAATCTGAGGTTAAACATGAAGTATCCGCTGACAGAATCTTGGAGCATGCGTAGCCGTATTGAATGGACTGAATATGTCAGGGAAGGGAACAAGACCCAGCAGGGATTATTGCTCTATCAAGACGTTATTTTCAGGCCAAAGAGTTCTCCATTTGATTTGACCTTCCGCTATGCTTTGTTCGATACAGATGGATATGATGCTAGGCTCTATGCCTATGAGAGCGATGTATTGTATTTCTATTCCATCCCAGCGCTCAGCGGCCGAGGAAGCAGATATTATATCGTGGGAAGATATACGGTAAGAAAAGGAGTAGATATCTGGGTGAAATGGGCGCGTTGGCATTACTTGAATCAAGACCAGCTCAGTTCAGGTCTTGATGCGATAGATGGCCCCATAAAGTCAGATATCAGAGTTCAACTGAGGTTGAAGTTCTAGATTTCTACCAATGCCTATCCATCAAATAGATGATGCTGGCAATAGACGCTGATCCTAATTCCAATTCCCTTTTATTGACAGTTTCGAAGACATCAGCCTCCGAGTGATGATAGTTGAAGTAGCGCTGTGAATCAGGCCTGAAGCCTATTAAGGTGATGCCTTCATAGGGTTCTTTGAGCCTGTTAATATCCACTCCACCGTATCCTTTTTCGAGTTCATTGAGGCCATACGGATAGAGCAATGCTGAAAAACTCTGCATCAGTTCAAGGCGCTCTGCTGGGCCATCTAGGCTAAATCCTCTAGGGGTATGCCCACCGGCATCAGACTCTAATGCGAAGACATGTTTCTCTCCATTCTTGATGGCTTCATCAGCATAGGTTTTGGCACCATATACACCGTTCTCTTCATTCATGTACAGCACCACGCGTAAGGTTCTTTTTAACTTGATTCCGCGAGTATTTAAAATGCGCATGGCCTCTATACAATGGACTATTCCTGCACCATCATCATGGGCACCTTCGCCTACATCCCAGGAGTCAAGATGGCCGCCTATGGTAATGATCTCATCTTGGAATTCAGACCCTTTGATCTCAGCTATTACGTTGTGCGAAATCCCTTCAGGATAAGTTCTGCAATCCATCTCCAAACTAATTTCTACTTCGCCTTGCTTCAGGGCTGCTTTAAGTTCTTCAGCAGCTTGAGTAGAAATGGCTGCCCCAGGAATCTGCTTCACATCCTCATCATACCGCATACTGCCTGTATGAGGATGGTCATCTATGGGAGTTGCTAGAGAGCGTATGAGAACGGCCTTTGCACCATAGCGAGCCGCCTCTGAAGTTCCATTTCCGCGTATAGGCCAGCAAGCTCCATAAGCCACAAAGGTGTTGATGAGTTTCTGATCAAAGGGTTGGTCAATAACTACGATTTTGTCCTTCAGTTTTCCCGCTTCTCCGAGCGTTTTTAAATGCTCAATGTCATGGGCAAGAACTGCTTTAGCGCGCATCAGACCATCTGTTCCAATACTGCTGCCAAGGGCAAGAATTTTAATCTTGTATGTCTTCCCACTGGCATCTTTATACCAACCGGATTCCAGTGTTCCTCTTTCCCAATGCGGAATAGGAGTCTCTTGCAAACGTGTCTCAAAACCATAGGAGGTTAGCAGGTCCTTACCCCATTGCACAGCCATTTCAGCTTCAGCGCTGCCAGTCAAGCGCGCTCCGACATCCTTACACAAACTGCGGAGGTTTTCATAACATTCGCCATGTTCAAGTGCCTCATCATAAATGCTTCGAAGGATCAAGGAATCACTTGATTGCCCTGTCATGGAAATTGATAGGAAAACGAAAGAAATGAAGATGAATATTCTCATGAGAACAAGGTAAGGCTTTTGGGAAAAGTAATCTCGTTAGTGAATGCTGAGTCCAAGCTTCTTTACCTCTTCCCAAAAACTTGGAAAAGACTTACTCACTACGTCAGGATCATCTAATTGCATCTGATGTAAAACAGGAGCCCATAACGCTAGACTCATCGCCATGCGATGATCACCATAAGTCTTGAAGTGGAGGTTTTTTTCTAAATTCATGTGACCTTGAAAACGGATAAAATCCTTTCCGTATTCTGCATGTATTCCTACGATTTTCAGACAATCGACCATTGCACGAATACGATCGGTTTCCTTCAGAGGTAGAGTCTGCAGGCCCCATAGATTACATGAAATTCCGAGTGCTGCGCAGGTGAATACAATCGCTTGAGCGAGGTCAGGACAATCACGCATATCTCTGCTAAACGAAGAGGGAGCCTTTGTCTTTTTTGAAAGATGAACACCTATTTCACTCTGTCCAGTTTCAACGCCTAGCATCACGAACAGTTGTCCAATGATACTATCTCCTTGCCAGGTTTTCACATCCAATCCAGGAAGGATGAGTTCATCGCAACACCCTTGACTTACAAGCCCATATGCGAAGGCTGCAGCACTCCAATCTCGTTCCATGCTCATTGCTGTACAAATTATCTCAGAAGGCTCTACGCGGATTCTGTTACCTTCCAAAGAATAAATTATTCCTGCTCGTTTCATTGCGGCTAAGGTCAATCCGATATACGGACGAGAAGTCACAGGCGGCAACAGTTCTAAATCAAGACCATTTTTAAAACTGGACCCACAGAGCAAAAGTGCTGAGATATATTGGCTGCTGACAGCTCCTGAGATACTGACTTTTCCACCTTTCAATTTCTTTCCACGGATTTCTAATGGAGGAAATCCTTCCTTTCCAGCATAGCGAATATCTGCACCTAATTCTCGCAAAGCGTCTACAAGAATCTTTATGGGACGTTCATGCATTCGAGATGATCCTTGTAGCAGATGTTCTCCTTCCACCGAAGCAAAATGGGCTGTGAGAAATCGCATCGCAGTGCCGGCATGACCAATATTGATGGTTTTTTCTTGGGACTTCAACGCATTGAGAAGCATAAGAGAATCATCAGCAAGGCCATCTGTAGCTATACTCAGAAGGAGCGTCCCTGAACTAGCTGCTAGAATTAATTCACGATTAAGAACACTCTTTGAGATAGGTAAGTTGATGCTTACTTGAAGGCGTGTTTCGGTTTTGTAGTCAAGTGTATTCAAGAGGGAAAGGGATAGCTTTCTAGGTATCCGAGGGCTTCCATAATGTGTTCCATCTCGGGTTCTTGATCCACGATGGAAGCGCCTATGCCGTGCAGCAAAGTGAAGTTAATCCGAGCTTGCTTGTTCTTTTTATCATGGCGCATTATTTCTATCACACGATGGAATTGCATGCGGTTTAATTCTATGCCTTTGAAATGCAAAGCGATAAAACTGCATATACGATCTAATTCATCGTTGCTGATTCCTTTAGATTTCATGGAGAGATAGCACTCACAGATCATCCCTAAGGCTACCGCCTCCCCATGCAATAAATCTCGTTCAGGAGATTCTAAAATGAGACTTTCTAAAGCATGACCAATGGTATGCCCGAAGTTTAATTTCTTACGTTCGCCTTGCTCTTTAAAATCCCGATTGACTATGTCTTCCTTAATCTTCAAAGCACGTGGAATCACTGATTTGATTAAGGGGAGATCCACATAGTCTGCGCTGCTTAGAATCTTCCATAATTCTTGATCTGCAATCAAAGCATGCTTCAGTATTTCTGCGAATCCTGACATGACCTCATTCTTAGGTAAGGTGTTCAAGAATTCAGGATAGATAAGTGTTTCTTGGGCTTGAGTAAAGGTGCCCACCATGTTTTTCAATAGGCCAAGATTCACTCCTGTTTTACCTCCAATGGACGCATCTACTTGAGCAAGAACAGTCGTAGGAAGATGAATGAAATCTATGCCGCGTTTATAGGTGCTGGCAACGAATCCACCAAGGTCACACACCATTCCTCCTCCCAGATTAATCAAGAGGCTATTACGATCAGCACCATAGTCGATTAACTGGTTATAGAGGTCCATAGCACCTTGCAGATTCTTCCCTTCTTCTCCAGCTTCCACAGCCATGAGCATGGTGTCTTTTCCATCCAAGGGAAGCATGTCTTGAATAAGCGGTAGACAATGTTCCGCTGTATTCGAATCAGCCAAAACGAAGATGCGACCGCGACCTTTCAGTAATATACCTAGGTGCTGTTTTAAGTCCTTAGAATGAGCAAATATGTGAATGTTGGACTTACCCATTAAAAACTAAATGAAATAGCGCATCGCCTCTGCTGACTACAGGATTATTCACATGTGCCAAGACCTTACAATTTCTTGTAGCATGAATATAGCTACGTTTCAAGGAATCTAGGTTATGAATCTCGGCTAAGCGTTGGCCTTTTTTCACTTCCTGACCTGCATGACTCAGTAAATTAACAATGCCAGCTTTTGAAGCGCGAATCCATGTCGAGCGTGAATATTCCGCACTGGAACCAGGCTTTACATCCACACTGATCATCTCATGATAATTCAAGACCCGCAAGACACCCTCAACACCGGTTTGAATGGCAACTTCGTCAAGTCGAAGAGATTCACCTCCTTCATAGACTAAGATGGGTTTCCCCATGCTCATAGCTTGCTTGCGCTGAGACTTAGGGATAGGCTTGTTCTGCAGAATGAAAGGAGGGGCAAAAATGCGCGCAAGTTCCAACGCTTTGTCATCTCCTTCGCTTACCCGTAATTGTGGAAAATTGAAAATGCTAGCACCACCGGTATGGAAGTCTATACCGAAGTCTATCAAGGGAAGGATGCTATTCGTCATAAGATAGGCCACACGGGAAGCCAAGGATCCATTCTTAGACCCTGGGAAACTGCGGTTCACATCCTTGCCATCACGCAGGGAGCGAGAGAAATTATTGAATCCATAGACATTCAAAAGTGGAATGGCGATTACCATTCCTTTTTTTATTTTCTCTAGTTTTTTGCTCGTCAGAATACGTCTAACGGTCTCTATTCCGTTAATCTCATCGCCATGCAACCCTCCCATGATAATCATGCATGGGCCTGGTTTTTTAGCCCGATACACGTGTACATTAATGTGGATTCGCGTGCCTGAAGGCAGTTCGGCTACGGGCAGTTCTACCAGTTTCCTAACACCTGGTTGTATGACTTGTCCTTCAATGGACACCGGTCCCCACATTCGCAGTCACTTTTTTCATGATGAATTCTATGATCTCTCCTGCAATATCAACACCCGTTGCCTTTTCTATTCCTTCTAATCCTGGAGATGCATTGACCTCCATGACCAATGGGCCTCTGTCACTCTGAAGTAAATCCACACCTGCTACATCAAGTCCCATGACCTTAGTTGCATGCAGTGCAGTGCGTTCTTCTTCATCACTAAGCTCAACCAGCGTGGCTGTACCTCCGCGATGCAGATTGGAACGGAAACCAGATGCTGCTTGGCGCTTCATAGCTCCCACTACTTTTCCTCCGACCACAAAGACACGTAAATCTTTTCCTGAGGATTCTGCAATGAATTCTTGAACGATGATTCTTGCTTTTAGTTTGTTGAATGCCTCAATGACACTCTGTGCAGCGCTTTGATTCTCAGCCAAGACGACACCAAGTCCTTGCGTGCCCTCAAGTAATTTGATGATCCAAGGTGGCTCTCCCAGTACTTGCGTAAGTAGTTGAGTATCTTGAAGATAGTCAGTGAATACGGTGTTTGGTAGTCCAATGCCGTTCTTAGATAGAATCTGCAAGCTTCTAAGCTTATTGCGTGAGCGAAGCAATGCTTGAGAGGTCACAGGAGACATTACTCCCATCATTTGGAATTGTGTAATCACAGCGGCACCATAGAATGTCACGCTAGCTCCTATTCTCGGTATAATCGCGTCCAGATCCTCAACCTTTTGTCTCTGAAAATAAATCTGAGGATGATCTTGTTCAATGACGATATTACATCTTAAGTGGTCCAATAATGTCATCTCTAAATCTCTGTCACGCCCTGCCTCTAGCAAGCGTTTGGTGGAGTATAAGTTAGGTCCGCGGGAGAGTACGGCTATTTTCATAAGAATATCATTCTAAATGTTTGAATTTGGGTTTTAGCGTTCGGTCTTGAAGGAAAGATACGTCCTTGACACATCAATAACAAAGCCTTTATTCAGTAATGAACGGCCTATTAAAATAGGAAAACGCATCTGACTTCTATCTGTCAAGGTCATTTTAAGTGGAATCACCTCTCCGAATAAGATAACTTTAGTTTCTATCAAGTAGCGTTCTTCTATTTCTCCGTTCGAGCTTCGTACAATCCTTTTTTCGAATTCAGGCATGCTAACCTGCTTTCCTGCAAATCCTTTCCTTCCTTCTGTCAATGGAATAAAATGTACGCCATGTTCATCTTCTCTCAAATCGGTAACATGTATGCTGGAATTGTATGCTCCAGTATCTATTTTGACTTTCACCTTCCTTAAGCCAAGCTCAGGAAAATCTACGCGGTCGAATCTGCCTATGACGGTCTTTTCCATGATTGTCCCAATTGGCGTAAAACTATTCATTCTTGGTTTCATCTGCTTCCTTTATCTAGCGATGTATATTTGGCAGCTATGGTATTGATTACAGGCGGAACAGGAATCCTAGGAATGAGGATGGTCTATGATCTTTTGCTCAAGGGAGAGGAGGTGCGAATCTTCTCTCGTGAAGCAGCAGATAAGGCCATGTTTAGCAAGGTTCTGACGTTCTATCATAACGAGAACATTGACTCCTTAATTGAGAAACTAAGTTGGGCTGAGGGAGATATCATGGATATGAATTCTATTCAAGAAGCCGTCAAAGATTGTCAACACGTTATTCATGCTGCAGCCACAGTATCCTTTCATTCAAGCGAGGCAGATGCTATGTATCTCAATAATAAGCAAGGAACAGCCCACGTGGTAGATGTGTGTAATGAAACTGGGAAACGCCTTTTGTACATCAGTTCTGTAGCCGCTTTGGGCAGAACTGCTGAAAAGAAACTAATAGACGAGACGAGCGCCTGGAAAGATGGGCCTTTGAATTCTAACTATGCAATAAGCAAGTACAATGCTGAGCTTGAGGTGTGGCGAGGCATAGAAGAAGGCTTAGATGCGGTTATTGTAAATCCGAGCATCATCCTTGGCGCTGGATCGATTACCAGAAGCAGTGGAACGCTCTTTGGTAGTGTTTTGCAAGGAAACCCGTTTTATACAGATGGAATGGCCACGGCAGTGGATGTACGCGATGTTTCAAGCATTTCCATTGACCTACTTTTTTCTCAAGTGAGCGCAGAGCGATATATACTTCACTCTGAACAGATATCGTATAGGGATATGTTCCAATGTATGGCAGATTCGCTAGGTAAAAAAGGGCCTAGAATAAAAGCAAACAGAGCGCTACTTTCCATAGGTTGGCGCATTATGTGGTTCGTAGATAAACTTTTTAGAACCAAGAGTAAATTGACTAAAGAGACAGCAAGCAGTTCATTGAATGACTTCGATTATAGTACTGAAAAAGTGAGAAGTATATTTAAGAAAGAATTCATCCCTGTTCAAGATGCTATAACCTACCACGCGGGTTTCTATCGCTCTTTAGATTCTTAATCTACAGCCCTAGGTTCAGTAGAGCTCGACTTTATCTTATCCTCCTCTATCTTTAAGCGTTTTGCAATCTCTGCGTAGACTTTTTCCATATACACTCGGTCCTGGCTATAGTACTCGAAACTGTCTAGGAGTTTCTGTTTTGCCAAGTTCCGTTCTTCCCAAAGAGAATTATAGTAGGCTTCGGTAGGATTGAGTTGTTTGTGCTCTGCACTAGTATGCATGGAACGCAGCCCTTCAATCAAGAAAAGATCCTCCATGACATCGATGAATTCTTCCTTGGTCAATAGCCCTTCAGGCAGTGTAATGGCCGTTTCCTTGGCCTGACAAGAAAAGAGAATACTTATAATCAATGCGCTAATCGCCAGTATGGAAGGAAAGCCTTTGCCCACGTATGTTTTGATTGATTTTTCCATTGTCAAAAACATGATCACCGTTCACGAAGGTATGCTTCACTTCTGACTTGAATGTGTGTCCAATAAAAGGAGACCAGCCACATTGGGCTAGGATATTTTCTTCAGTAACTTCCCAAGGAGAGTCAAGATCTACAAGGACTATATCAGCAAAGTAACCGGGACGAATGTAGCCTCTGTCCTTAATCCTGAAAATCTCAGCTGGCATATGAGCAGTCTTTCGCGCTATCTGTTCTAGGCTAATTAATCCAGCATGCATCATATCAAGCAAAGCGACCAAAGAATGCTGTACAAGTGGCCCACCGCTGGGGCAGGAGAGATAAGGCTTTTGTTTCTCTTCCCAGGTATGGGGAGCGTGATCAGTGGCAATCACATCTATACGGTCAGTGAGGATTGCATTACGCAATGCTTCCCTGTCAGCAGGGGTCTTCACTGCAGGATTCCACTTGATCAAAGCCCCTTTTTCTAGGTAATCCTTCTCGCTGAACCAGAGGTGATGAATGCAGGCTTCAGCCGTTATGCGCTTCTTATAAGTAGTCTTCGCATCGCTAAATAGGCTTAATTCTTTAGCCGTACTGATATGCAGTACATGCAGTCGGGCTCCATATTTCTTGGCCAATTCGACAGCTAGAGAGCTGCTGAGATAGCAGGCTTCTTCAGAGCGTATCCAAGGGTGGGCACTCATAGGAACGAGTTCGCCATACTTTGCCCTCATCCGTTCCATATTTTTGCGCACTGTAGGCTCATCTTCACAGTGAACTGCGATTAGACCTTTGGCATCTTTAAAAATGGCTTCAAGAGTATCTTTGCTATCTACGAGCATATTACCTGTAGATGAACCCATGAAGACCTTAAGGCCACAGACTTTGGAAAAATCAGTCTTCAGCACCTCCTCCAAGTTGTCGTTTGAAGCGCCCATGAAAAAGGAATAATTGACTCGTGCGTTTTTCGCGCCAAGATCATATTTCTCTTCTAGGAGTTCTTGCGTTAAGGTTTGTGGATTCGTATTTGGCATTTCCATAAAGGAAGTGACACCACCTGCAGCGGCAGCAGCACTTTCAGTGGCTATGCATGCTTTATGAGTGAGGCCTGGTTCCCTAAAATGCACTTGGTCATCGATGAGGCCAGGCATGAGGTAAAGGCCTTTTGCGTCTATAAGAGTGGCTTGAGGAGCATCTATTGTATCAGCTATTTCTTTGATGCGTCCATCAGCAATCAAGATGTCTTTGATACTTCGAGAACCTTCATTAATAAGGGTAGCCCCTTTTATAAGAGTCTGCATAGCTTAGGTGATTGTTTTTTTAAGGGATCTCATTCTCCACACGCCTAGTATTGCTTCTTTGAAAATAGCACTGCTCATCTTGGATGTTCCTAATTCTCTATCCTTAAATACGATAGGAACCTCTGTGATGGGAAATCCCTTCAGAGCGACCATAAGCTTCATGGCAATTTGAAATGCATAGCCTACATAATTCACCTGGTCAAGTGGAATAGAGGCTAAGACTTCTCTTTTATAGCATTTGAACCCTGCGGTAGGATCCTTGATTGCAAGACCTAATATGGCGCGCACATACAAGGAGGCTCCGAAGCTGAGTAGTTTTCGCTCCCAGGTCCAGTCTTTCACGCTACCGTTCTTTACATAGCGTGAACCTATACTCAGTCCTGCTCCATCTAAGCACGCTTGTTCAAGGCGATTCAGATCTTTAGGGTCATGAGAGAAATCAGCATCCATCTCGAAGATGAGCTCATATTCTTTACGTTCCAATGCCCATGAAAATCCAGCGAGATAGGCTTTTCCAAGGCCGGCTTTTCCACTTCGTTCAAGCAGATGAATACGTTCTGGGTGTTTGATTTGGAATTCTTTGACCAACCCAGCTGTTCCATCAGGAGAGCCATCATCAACGATAAGGACATGATAATCATCAGATCTTCCAAGAGCAGCAAGGATGATTTGCCGAATGTTCTCGGCCTCATTGTACGTGGGGATGATGATTAATGAAGAGCTCAAAAAGAAGAATAATTGATAAGGGACAAAGATATGACTATGGACCTAATTCCTTGGTTTGTCGAAAAAAGACAAAGATTTTCTTTATTAATTCCTAGGTTCTCAGGAATTTACTTTCCTTTGCGCCAATTTCAAGGTCTAATCCCAATATATATATATATAAAGCAATGAGAAAGTTTAATTCTCTTTTAATTATCGCCCTTACAGTATTCGCTTTCACTTCATGTGGAGAAGCTACTACTAAGATGGAAGACGCTACTGACGCAATGGAAAATGCTACTGAATCAGCTACTGAAGCTGCAGGTGAAGCAATGGAAAGCGCTACGGAAGCAACTGGTGAAGCAATGGACGCTGCAGAAACTGCAGTTGACGGAGCTGTTGATGCTGCTGAAAACGCTGCTGATGCTGCAGAAACTGCAGTTGATAAAGCCGTAAACTGAAGCTAAAGCTGGTGAAAAACTAAAAGGTCACTGATCTTAGGTTTTTTTAAAGAATCGACCCTCTTACCGCATGCGGTAAGAGGGTTTTTTATTGCCCTTTATTTTTTTCATTTTGAATAGAGTCTAAGGAAGAAGAACTTACTATCGAAGGATAGTCACTGTGCCACGGTATTCCCTTGGATAGGATTCCCCGAAGACACTCATCATGAGATGCCATTGATAGACACCTTGCATAGTATCTTTTTCTCTCATGCTTTCACCTTTCCATGGTTCAGTCCAAGTGTTGGAATCGAAGACCATAAGTCCTCTGCGGTCAAAGACATGAAGACTATAGTTGGATATATACTCAGCTCCATCTACTACTGCATGGAAGCCTTCATTCAGTCCATTTCCATCAGGGCTGAAACTATTAGGCACCCATACCTTAACGTTATTCAATATTTCAAAGTCCTTGCATAGCGTATCTGCACAACCGTTGTTCCCTATGATGGCCAGACAAAGTTCATAATAATCAGGGCGAGGAACATCAAGGGAAATAATGGGAGATACTCCTTGAGCGACTACTTCTCCTTCAAAAAACCAGATCCATTGGGCTATATTATTTGAAGTACCGAATACTTGAACCTGTGCATCATCCATGGTGAGGACATCAGGATACATGTGGAATGCGGCAATGGTTTCATTGACTCTAATGGTGTCGGTTAGAGCTGTTCCAATGCAACCGAAGCTATCTGTAATAGAAAGACTTACTACGTAGTTTCCTGGGATTGAAAGTTCTGCAGAAGCCAAGTCACAGTCGGAATCAGAAAGTGTGCCTGCATTGATACTCCATTCACACGAAGAACTTGCAGGAACTTGAACGAGATTCATAACAGCTACTTCCATAGGAGGACAGCCAGCATATGAATCAGCCAATAGGTCGACCTCAGGTAAAGCAAGAACTTCAATCGAGAAGCTCTCACTAACTGAACATCCGAATTCAGTAAAAATCTGAACGATGTATGTGGCATCAGTTGATGGGGTAATGGTAATAGGATTCGATAAAGAGTCAGAACCAAGGTTTGCCCATATGTATGCAGCTCCACCTGTAGCTGTGAGCATAGTGTTTAACCCGAGGCATACTTTGTCAGCACCACTTATGCCAGTATCAAAAGGCAACGGGTTGACAATAACTACAACTTCGTCAATGTTACTGCATCCAAACGCGGATACTTCAAGATTGAAAGTCACCACTAGGCTTTCTGCTCCTATTTCATTAAAAATTCCTTGTGGTTGTGAGCTACTAGTGTCATCAAGGAAACCGTTATTGTTCCATGTGTAGAGGTGGTCAGGAAGGCCAGAGGTTCCTAATTGAACACTTTCACCTTCGCAAATGGTCTGGTCAGGTCCTGCATCAGCAAGAGGCAATGGAATGATGTCCACATAAACTAAAACACTATCAGTAGAGCCACAAACTGCGTCAGAGAGATTATAAAACACGTAATCGCCTGATGCAGAAGGGCTGAAAGGCAGAACGTCTTGAGCTGAAGTAAGATTAACAGGTTCTAAAAAATTGACTTGCCAAGTGAGCTCATAGGGACCCGACCCTTCAAATTGTAATTCAATATTTTCAGTTGCTCCATTACAAAAAATGAGTGAATCTTGAGCTGTCATGCTTGGAGTAGGAAGGACGTAAATGGTGCTGATTTGATTTGATTCAGCTGCACAATACGCATCACTGAGTTCAAGCCAGATGACCATTTGAGTAGCATCAAGAACCAAGGTCTGAGGGCCAGTCGTGTTATATCCGCTTGTTTGCAGGATACCGTCTTGTAGGTAGGTCAATTCGAATGAGGGAATTCCTTCTATATTGAAATAAATGATAGCGGGTTCTCCCGGACAATGCTCGGCTATTAAGGGAAGGGCAGAGATTTCTGGGTTCGCATGGAAAATAACGGGAACGGCAAGTGAGAAATCAGTACCTGGTGAAGTCAAATCAGGAAGACCTGTTCCGTCATCATTTCCTGCCACTGAACTGATAAAATAAACCTGACCTAGGGTCATTCCAGCTTGAAAGCTGAATAGTGGATTTTCTGAACTTGCCCAAATAGTGCCAAGGCCATTCGCCTGTTCATGAAGGAAAAAAGCTTGAACATCATTAGGGTCTAAGAATGCTGATGAGAGGACGCTGGCCTCAGCACTTTCCGATGGACATGCGTGCAACGTATCTAAATCAAGGATGCCCGCATTGGATAAAGAAGGACAGAAGGCAGTCCCTGCAATAGAAATGGACCCGCAATTATGAGCATCGCTAATCAGGAACGAATACGAGTCTTGAACATTGAATATCCCAGAATTGAATACTGATCCAGATAGATTTCCTTGACTTCCAGTCACTTCATATGAACTTGCTTCACCGTTAATAATCTGTATGATGACTTGATATTGTGTATTCGCATTCAAGCAGATCACTTGAGTTGAGGAAGTATCAGGACTATCATTGAATTCAACATTCACTAAGTCTTGATCACTGCACAAGCCATTGTCCTCAGTCCAGGTGAAGGTATATGAGCCCGGACCAGTTACCATAGCAGTTGCACCAGGAACGTTAGGCGAAGGAATAAAGCTCACGCCTGGGCCCCCATTCCATGAACCTGTTCCTGTGCTTGGCAGTGCCTGGAGGGTATAAGAGGTTCCACATTGAGTAGCATCTTGACCAGCATTCGCTAGAGGTTCTGGGGTCAATTGAAGACCTAGTGATTCTTGATCAGAACAGACACCGTTAACTTCTGTCCAAATGAGACTGAAGTTACCTGAGATACTGCTGTTGAAACTTGTATTAGGGTTAGTCGCATTCGCGAATCCAATATTTGGAGGCCCGCTCCAAGTTCCATTTCCTATACTTGGGATAGCTGATAGAATTCCCACAAGACCGCAATCGTCTATATCTGAACCTGCATTAGCATTGGGCATTTGGAAATACGTGTAAGTGACTTGATCACTTGCAGCGCACGTCCCATTATCCTCCGTCCAGGTCAAGGTTATTGGGCCATAATTGCTGTTAGAGAAAGGGGCTAGAGGATCGTTTACGTTAGACATAGAGACTCCAGTGGGGAACGTCCAAGTACCTATTCCAGTGCTAGGTAATGCTGCTGTTTGAGCTTGTAATCCACAGATTTGCTGATCTGAACCTGCATTAGAAATGGGAGAATTCAAAAAGGTAACCTCAACTTGATCTTGCACCTGGCATGGTCCGTTCTCTGCGGTCCAAGTGAGGATATAGGTTCCAAATGCACTGGCTGTGACCATTGAAGTTGGAAGTTCAGGTAAACCAAAGGTGACTCCAGGTCCAGTCCAAATGCCTTCACCGACACTAATACTTCCTTGCAAAGCCATAGAAAGACCACACATACTTTGTGGATTTCCAGCCTCAACCTGAGGAACTTGGAAGAAGGTCATTACGACCTGAGCTGTATCCACACATCCAGCATTGTTTTCTATCCATAGAATAATCTTAGGGCCATATCCTGAGCTTGTCACAGTGCTGTTAATCGCAGTAGGATTTGAGAAGGTTAAAGCAGATGAACCAGTCCAGATCCCAGTAGATCCAGGTACTGAAAAAGCTGCTTGTACGCTTGCAGAATTACCACAAATGCTTTCGTTGGAGGAGGTTAACGTTGCTTGAGGTTGTGCCGTGAAGGTCACCATCACTGTGTCTTGAGCTGAACAGAATCCTTCATTGACCTCAGACCATATTAGCGTATAGACTCCAGGAGAAGCAGTAATGCTTGCTTGAGGGTTCGATAAATTATCAATAGAAATTCCTGACTGATCGATCCAAGAACCTATCCCGAAACTTGGTGCCGCGTTAAGTGTGCCTTGATTTCCACAGAGCTGGAAATCTTCTCCTGCTGCAGGACTAGGGTTTTGGATGAAAGCTAAGGAGACGGAGTCTACTGCTATACATCCAGAAGCATCGGTTACATTCCAATACATAGTGAAAGAACCATAAGAACTGGTGCTAATCATAGGATTGGGCACATTCACATTTCCAGTGATTCCAGAGGGGAAACTCCATTGACCCGTTCCAAGCGCAGGATCAGCTGAAAGGAACGCACTGTTTCCGCAAATAGAAATCGAAGGACCAGCTTCTGCAATGGGAAGAGAAAGGAATGTAATAGATACTTGTGCGGTATCGCTGCATTGCCCAATTATGATTATCCATTCCAAACTATATGTCCCTGAAGCCAGAGCGGTAATCTCAGCATTGGGATCATTTTCATCTCCGCTTATTCCAGCTGGGAAAATCCAATGTCCTGTTCCACTGGTGAACGAAGCACTCAGTGTTGCTGTGTTTCCGCAGAATGGAGAATAAGTTCCAGCATCAGCAACAGGGGGGTCGCTATAGGTTGCGAGGAGAGAGTCTACAGAAGTACAACTTCCATTTGTCACAGTCCAATACAAGGTGAAGCTTCCATTCGCGCTTGATGAAATACTCGTAGTTGGATCAGTAGCGTCAAGGAAGTTAATGTTGGAAGGACCAGTCCATATTCCAGTTCCTGCACCTTGAATGGCGTTCAAGTCAATGTCTTCATCACAGCTGCTCATATCAGATCCAGCCTCTGAATCAGGTTGCTCGGTGAATTGAACCATCACTTGATCACTAGAGCTACATCCATTGCCATTATCCTCTGTCCAAGTGAGTGAATACGAGCCGTAAACAAGAGCATTGATTGTAGAACTCGGGGCATTGACATCGGAGAAAATTAATCCTGGTTCCAGATTCCAAGTGCCTGACCCCACTGTAGGTATAGCGTTGAGCATGAACTGATTACCACAAAGTATGGTGTCATTTCCAGCAAATGCCATAGGCTGCTCAACGAAGACCAGCTCTACTTGATCACTAGAGCTACATCCATTGCCATTATCCTCTGACCATGTCAATATATAGATGCCAAAAGCATCAGCTGTCAGAATACAATTAGGATCAGATAAATCGCTGGGATTCAATCCTGCTGGGATTGTCCATGTTCCGGCACCAATGCTAGGATTAGCTTGAAGGGAATAGCTCGGTGAGCACAATGCTGTATCAGGACCAGCATCTGCTATTGGGTTTTCTATGAAGTTGATTATCACTTGGTCCGTGCTTATGCACCCATTTCCATTTTCTTCAGTCCAAGTGAGTGTATAGCTCCCATACGCAGAGCTTGTCATTTGAGCTGTCGGGGAATTCAAGTCGTCAAAACTCACTTGAGCAGGACCAATCCATATTCCGTTTCCAACTGATGGCAGTGCTGCCAAGGTTGCCGTGAGTCCACATACACTTTGATCATTTCCTGCATTGGTGGAAGGCTGTTGGATAAAACTGACCTCTACTTGATCTGCGTTAGTACATGCTGTTCCATTCGTTTCCGTCCAAGTGAGAATATACGTGCCATATGTGAGTGTGCTCAGTGAAGCATTAGGGTCGCTGATATCACTGATTGTTACGCCAGCAGGAAGAGTCCATTGACCTGTCCCCACACTTGGAGTAGCACCTAATATCAGATCAGCACTGCAAACGCTAAGGTCAGTTCCGGCATTGGCTTCAGGAATTTCTTGAAAGAGTATGATGACGTCATCGATCGAAGCACATATCCCAGTTCCTAAAGTCCATGTCAGTGTATATGCTCCTCCTGCAGTCACAGCTAACGAACTCAGCGGGTCGGTAGCGTCCGCGAAGCTTATTCCAGAAGGACCTGACCATAATCCTATGCTTCCATTGGCGGCAAGGACTGTACTCAGGCCGCAGACATTGGACTGGTCGAAACCAGCATTTGAGTTAGGAACGAATTCGAATTCGATATCAATCTCGTCAAAAGTGCTGCAGGTCCCATTACTCACGGTCCAAGTAAGGGTATAGATACCAGGACTCCCGGTCAGGGTAACTGCGGCATTAGGGTCGATGGCATTGTTAACGCTCACTCCTGCAGGCCATGTCCATGTCCCCGTTCCATTCGTAGCGGTGGCTGATAAAGTGTCTGTTGTTAAACAGCTGGTGTGATCTGCACCTGCTAAGGCAGTTGGATATGGCTTGAAGATTATTTGAACGTCATCTGCATCTGCGCAACTATTTCCTCCATTTACTTGCCAAAAGAAAGTGTACGTGCCCGTGCCAGGTACAGTCACAGAGGGATTAGGATTGCTCGCTCCACCTGAGAAGGCAGCTCCAGCCGGCACTGAGAGCCATGTTCCAGTACCATAGTTTTGGGAAGCAGATAGAACGGTCTGTGTTCCGCATACTGTAATGTTAGCCCCGGCATTGGCATTAATATCTCCAAGGAAAATGATCTGAACTGAATCTGTTTTGGCACAGAAACCATCTGATTCTGACAGATAAAACCAATAACTCCCTGCTGTATCAACTGTGACAGTAGCATCTTCTGTAGTCTCATTAGGGCTAAACGACACGATACCCGGACCTGTTCCTGTCCAAAAAAGAGATCCTCCAGTGGAACTTGCTTGAAGTGCATATGTGCTAGCACAAAATGGCTGTGCAGGACCTACTCCTGCATCGGGAATAGGAATGGTCAAGGCACCAACGGTCTCATTCAAGGTAACACTGCATCCAGCGATATCATCTGTGACAATAATCTCATATGTGCCGGGGCTTAATCCAATGCTATCAAAGAGATTTGAAGTCAATTCGTACTGAACACCTTCGAACTCAAGACTATAATCTCCGCTACCACTAAGAATTTCTAACGCTATTGCTCCTTCATTCCCAATACATCCTACATCAGTAACGAGGGTATTCAAATCAAGCGCAACGGTCAAGGTCAATGTGTCCTTGTAAAAGCACTCGGCAGCGGGATCTATTCCTGTGACTATATAGGTCGTGGTCGAGTTGGGAGAAGCAATAGGATTACTGCAAGGATTGCAAGAAAAATTAGTTCCTATCACCATTGGTTCTCCTTGATAAACTTCCCAGTTGAAATCTGAATCACCCAATGCCTGCAGCTGTTCAGCTTCTCCCGGACAAATAATCCGATTAGGTCCAGCGTAGACTCCCGGTTTTACATCCACATTGAAACTGAAAGAAACGATTCCTGGAAGCGGACATAGGTCATCATCTGCTATGAGCACGATAGTTCCATCTAGTCCAAATTGATTTGCCTCCCAGCACACTGTGGCTGTACTTGGGTTTCCGCCAGTATAGGTAAGCGTAGCTCCAGGAAGGACTGTCTGTATGTTGGAAATCACTTGAATATCTGCAATAGGAACAGACGAATTGAATAAAATATCAGCGCAGAAAAACTCCCCATAACACATTTCGATAGTATGAGGGCCTGTCAAGGTGGCGTTACCACTGAAATTCTGTAGAGCATTGATTACCAATTCAGGAGGAGGATTAGGACAAAAATCTGCAACAATATTCACATCAATCGATATGCTCCCTACGAAAACGCCCGCATCATTATACTGTTCTACCTGTATTGTGATTGTATATTCACCTATGGCTGGGGCAATGAAAGAGAGAACTCCAGTCTCTGAGTTGATAGTACAACCAGGAATAGGTGCGATACCACTAAATCCTGGTTCATAAACTACAGATACGAAGCCATTTCCGCCATCAGAAGAAAGAGAATTCGTATAGGAATAGACTAAGCTATCGCTCTCTATGTCTAATGCACCGAAATTGTAATTGATGGCCTGACCTGCACAGACATAAGGCAATTGCTGAATGGTGATTTGGGGTGAGCTGTTGCACCCTTCTTGGGGCCTAATGATCGCATGCACATAGAAGCTCTGAGTTCCTGAGACATTGGTGGTCGGAGTGCGGTAATTGAATTTCCAAAGGATTCTATATTCTGGGCAAGTTGAAGGAATATTGACCAGCCCTTGATACATCAAGTGCCTCTTCCCGGGGAGCAATCCTCCATTGCATTCGCTTTGCAAAATCAGGGAAGAACAGAGCTGAGATACTTCCACATTACTAATCAATGGAAGGCTGAAGGAGAAGAAGCCAAAATTACAATCAGGTACGGCTCTGAGATTTTGAGTAGGAGCTACAGTGATGTCTTCACAGTCTTGAAATACATTCAGAGTAACCCTATAACTGCCACCTCCGAGGCATTCGTATTCTATATTGGCCCCTGATATATGGTTAGCCTGAATGGCTGTCCATGATAGGAGCGCAATGAATAGAAGAAGCGTTTTTTTAATAAGGAATTCCATGTGTTCAGTCTCATGGCCTCTAATTTTCCTTGCAAGGGTTCACGAAGATACAACCTTATGTGCCTAGAATCAAGGAATTAAGCTCCAAAAATTGGATGTTTAACTTATGTTAAATCAGTGAGAATCCTAGTCAAGGAGATTTTCGTCAACTAGGTTAGGGAGGGTGACTTTCAATAAAGGCTCAGCATCCATTGCTCTTTTGATAGCCGATAAAGCACCAAGATTGCGCGCCCAACCACGTCTTGCGATGCCATTATTTACGTCCCAATGAAGCATAGATTTTAATCTTCTTTCACTGTCTTTATCTCCAGAAAGAACCATGCCAAAGCCACCATTAATCACTTCTCCCCAGCCGACACCACCTCCGTTATGCAGGCTAATCCATGTAGCTCCCCTGAATCCATCCCCAACGAAATTTTGCACAGCCATGTCTGCTGTGAACCTCGACCCGTCATAGATATTGCTCGTCTCTCGATACGGTGAGTCAGTTCCGCTCACGTCATGATGATCCCTTCCCAGTATTACAGGAGCTGATATTTCTCCTGACTTAATACTGTCATTAAAGGCCTTGGCAATGAGCATTCTTCCTTCAGCATCTGCATAGAGGATACGCGATTGAGAACCCACCACGAGCGCATTTTTCTTGGCAGCCTTGATCCAGATGAGGTTGTCGTTTATCTGCTGGCTGATCTCAGCTGGTGCATCTTCGAGCATCTGCTCTAACACCTGAGCAGCTATAGCATCTGTCTTGTCCAGATCTTCTGGTTTTCCGCTGCTGCACACCCACCTGAATGGCCCAAAACCATAGTCAAAACACATCGGACCCATGATGTCTTGCACATAGGAGGGGTATCTGAATTCAGCTCCATCTTTTCCTGCTATCTCAGCACCGGCACGAAGGGCTTCGAGCAAGAAGGCATTTCCATAATCGAAGAAGTACATTCCATTTTCTGTCAACGCGTTTATGGCTTTCACCTGGCGTTTCAATGAGTCCTCAACGGCTGTTTTAAAAGCATCAGGGTCTTTGACCATAAGCTCATTAGATTCCTCATAACTAAACCCTGCGGGATAGTATCCGCCAGCCCATGGATTATGCAGCGAGGTTTGATCGCTGCCAAAGTCTACTTGAATTCCTTTGTCTGCCATAGCTTCCCATAAATCCACGGCATTTCCGAGATAAGCGAAAGACTTTGCTTCTTTTTTTAATCGCGAATCCTGCACTTCCTTGAAGAGTTCATCTAAGTCAGGGATTACTTCATCTACCCATCCTTGCTCTTGGCGTTTATAGGCTGCTTTCGCATTAATCTCGGCTGTGATACTCACTACTCCTGCTATGTTTCCTGCCTTAGGCTGTGCACCACTCATTCCACCCAAGCCAGAAGTGACAAAGAGCTTTCCAGCCGGACTCGGATTTTTCAGCTTCCTACAGGCATTTAGCACTGTGATGGTGGTCCCATGAACGATTCCTTGAGGTCCAATGTACATGTAAGATCCAGCAGTCATTTGTCCGTATTGACTAACGCCAAGGGCATTGAACTTCTCCCAATCATCAGGGCTAGAATAATTAGGAATGACCATTCCATTCGTCACCACCACTCGTGGAGCATCCTTGTGCGAAGGAAATAGTCCCATAGGATGACCTGAATACATGGTCAAGGTCTGTTCCTCCGTCATTTCGCTTAGATATTTCATGCATAGCAGATATTGAGCCCAATTCTGAAATACAGCTCCATTTCCACCATAGGTAATTAGCTCATAAGGATGCTGGGCGACTGCTGGATCCAAATTGTTCTGAATCATGAGCATAATGGCAGCGGCTTGTGTGCATTTGCATGGGTATTCAGAGATTGGATGTGCCTTGATAGTGCCTTCAGGCCTGAAGCGATGCATGTAAATACGCCCCAAATCATTGAGTTCTTCTCTGAATTCGGGCAAAAGCTCTGCATGAAGGCTTGATGGGAAATAGCGTAGCGCATTCTTAAGAGCAAGTTTCTTTTCTGAAATATTTAAGATATCCTTACGTTTTGGGGCACGGCTGATAGCAGGGTCGAAACTGGGCATACTTGGCAAAGAATCAGGAATTCCTTGCTTAATCTGTTCTTGAAAGTTCAATGTGTTCGTATCTGAGATCATGGAGCTATATTTTTTTTGAAAGGGCAATGCCTGCAACCACTTTGACAACAACACCCTCTTTTTAGAAGGTAAGCCTCAGTAAAGACTATGAATCCCTCAGGACTCAAGTAAAAATCTTCAGGGTCCAAAGCCGCTGATTTACTCATTTTTTGCATTCTTCGTTTAAGCGTATGCGAATCTCGATAATTTCGGGCGATCATCATGGATTGGAATCAAGAGATCATATCAGAGAATCAAAGACTAAGACTTCCGCTGCTTGAGGAGGCTGGTGTTGAGGTGTTTGTCAAGAGAGAGGACCTCATACATCCTGAAGTCTCTGGAAATAAATGGAGGAAACTCAGGTATCACATGTTGGAGGTGATGCAACATTCAGAATATGAGGGGTTTATAACCAAAGGAGGAGCCTATTCTAATCACATACTCGCTACAGCCTCGGCATGTTGTCAAAGTGGATTTAAGTCCGTGGCTTTCGTACGCGGAGAGCGTATAGAGCCCTTGAACGCAACCTTGAAAAAAGCGGAGGAATTAGGGATGAAGTTCCTGTTTATTAGTCGAGCTGACTATAGAAAATCCATAAAAGACCTCAAGTCTGACCACAAAATTATAGGAAAATGGATGGATGTACCGGAAGGAGGGTCCGATGATCTAGGGGTCAAAGGATGTGAAGAGATATTGGCCAAGAAAGATAAAAGCGACTTTAATATTGTCTGCACCGCGCTTGGGACTGGAGGCACAGCGGCTGGCCTACTGCGAAGCAAAAAATCGAATCAAGAACTCTGGATCTTCCCTGCGCTCAGAGGAATGGACATTGAAAAGACACTGCGGCCTTGGATTGATGAAAGGCAATGGCAAAAGGGGCTTGTGACCGTCCAGTCTGACTACCATTTTGGAGGCTATGCCAAGCTGAATGAAGATCTTATCACTTTCATTAGAGACTTTGAAAAGGAAACTGGAATCCCATTGGATCCAGTCTACACTGCTAAGATGATGTTTGGGCTCATGGATCTGATTAAAAAAGAGAAGATCACGAGAGGAAAGCGGATACTGGCCATTCATACAGGAGGCTTGCAAGGAAGAGCTGGTATGGAGGAGAGGTTGGGCCTGGATTTCTCTCTTATCTGAAGGACTCCCACTTTATAAGACTCATTAAGCGAGAATGTAACGATCATAAGAGGTTGTAGATCAATGAGATATGCGTTTTCATAATCAAGCGTATTAACAATTCGTTGTTAACTCGTTAATAAGTCGGAGTTCGATCCCCCTGAATGGGCTCTGTAGTTTTAGACTTTCGCAATCGATAGAAGAACCTATCCCCATGTTGAAGAACCTAAGCATACTAGGACTCCTGTTTTTTCACCTCTTGGCTGCGGCCGGAGGAGAGAAAAGCGACCGCCAACGCTATATAAATCAGTGGAAGAATGTCGCTCAGGAACAGATGCGACTTCATGGCATTCCGGCAAGTATCACATTGGCTCAAGGTATCTTAGAGAGCGGTGACGGGAAAAGTGACTTGAGCTTAAGGGCGAATAACCACTTCGGGATTAAGTGTCATGAATGGAATGGTCCTGGAGTCTACCAGGATGATGATAGCAGAAACGAGTGTTTTAGGAAGTATCGCAGTGCTCAAGAGAGTTATGAAGATCATTCTGCATTCTTGTTGCGAAGCAGATACTTGTTTTTATATGAGTTAGAAGTAACGGATTATAAGTCTTGGGCCGAGGGGTTAAAGAAAGCTGGCTATGCCACCGACCCACGATATGCCGATCGACTCATTAAAATCATCGAAGAGAACGGGTTAAGTGAATACGACAATGCAGGAACAGGAAATGCCATCGCCTTAAAACAAGCTTCAGAGCCTAGGTTTGATACACGTGGCCGCTCTAATACCTCTGATAATATGGTCATCGACCTGAGCCAGAGTCGTATTGTATCTGAACACCCAAATGGAATAGACTTCATTCTTGCCAGAGATGGCGACAGTGTGGATGGTATTGCCAAGTCATTGGACATGGCTCCATGGCAAATAACCAGGTATAACGACTTGAGCAGCACCTATACATTCAAAGGAGGTGAGATGGTATATCTGCAGCCTAAGAAGAATAAGGCCAAGGCGGAGTATCACCTTTCTTTAGAAGGCGAAACGCTTAGGCTTATATCCCAACGCTATGGAGTGAAGATTAAGAAATTGGAAGCCTATAACGAGCTAGATGCCGATAAATCCCTTAAAAAAGGGCAAAAGATTCACCTTCAGCCAGTCAAGAGCTGAAAAATAGCCACGGCTAGCCGCCATTTTATTTTCTTTGCGGCCTTTTATAAGAAATCACATCCATGAGACGTATCGAGATTCTTCAGCTATTAAAGAACGACCATAAAGGAAAAAAGGTCAAGGTCAATGGCTGGGTTCGCACCTTCAGAAATGATCGCTTTATCGCGCTTAATGACGGTAGCACCATTCACAATCTCCAGATTGTGGTCGATGTAGACTCTTGCGATGAGCAGACTTTGAAGACTTTACATACCGGAGCAGCACTAGAAGTTATAGGGCTTGTAGTTGAGTCACAGGGGAAGGGTCAACATATTGAAATTCAAGCTGATGAGGTGAGAGTCCTCGGGATAGCCCACCCTGATGAATATCCGCTTCAGCCTAAGAAGCATTCCTTGGACTTCCTTCGTGAAAAGGCCCACTTGCGTATGAGGACGAGCACATTCAGCGCTGTATTTAGAGTTCGTCATGCGGCCTCCTTCGCTATTCATAAGTACTTCCATGATAATGGGTTCTTCATGATGCATTCGCCCATCATCACAGGTTCTGATGCCGAAGGCGCGGGTGAAATGTTCAGGGTCACTCAGTTTGACCTCGATGAGCTTCCTAAAGACAAAGCAGGAAAAGTGGATAACAGCAAGGACTTTTTCGGAAAGACCACTAACCTGACCGTTTCTGGGCAGCTAGAGGCCGAGCTTGGAGCTATGGCCCTAGGGAAAGTGTACACCTTTGGACCTACGTTCAGGGCCGAGAACAGCAATACATCAAGGCATCTTGCTGAATTCTGGATGATAGAACCTGAAATCGCCTTTGCCGACCTCAAGGATGATATGGATCTAGCTGAGGACATGTTGCGTAGCGTGATTTCCTATGTAAAAGAGCATTGTGCTGATGATCTAGCCTACCTTGATAACAGAGAGCAACAAGAAGACAAACAGAAACCAACCAATGAGCGCCATGAGATGGGGCTTCTAGATAGGTTAGACTTCGTAGTTGCTAATGCATACGAGAGATTGACCTATACTGAGGCCATTGAAATTCTGAGGAATTCTACCCCTTTCAAGAAGAAGAAATTCAAGTATCCGGTAGAGTGGGGAACTGACCTGCAAAGTGAGCACGAGCGCTTTTTAGTGGAAAAACATTTCAAGAAACCAGTCATCCTCACTGACTATCCAGCTCAAATCAAGGCCTTCTATATGCGCCTCAACGAGGATGGCAAGACCGTAGCGGCCATGGATATACTATTCCCAGGAATAGGCGAGTTAGTGGGAGGTTCTCAGCGTGAAGAGCGCTATGAAGTGTTATTGGAAAAATGCAAGCAGTTCAATATTCCGGAGGAGCACATTTGGTGGTATTTAGAGACCAGAAAGTTCGGAACATGCAAACATGCCGGCTTCGGTCTTGGATTTGAGCGGCTAATTATGTTTTTAACAGGAATGGGCAATGTAAGGGATGTGATTCCATTTCCTCGCACGCCATTGAACGCCTCGTTTTGACCTAAAGAGCCCCAAGGGAATGCCAAGAAGAGTTTTCGACAATAAGCATCGAACAGAATACGGCCGATCAGAAAGCGCTCTAAACAGCTGAAATTCTGCCAATAAGGGCTGTTAATGGAAAAAAGGAGAGAATTAATTTCTCAACCCGTTGTTTTTAATAAATGATCGTTTAAATTTGCACCCCGCTAAAAATGGGGAGGTAAATAATACCTAGAAAGAAAACAGCTGCAAATGCCTACAATTCAGCAACTTGTAAGAAAAGGTCGACAAAGCTTGACCAAGACCAGTAAATCAGCCGCACTGTCGTCCTGTCCGCAGAGGAGAGGAGTCTGTGTCAGGGTTTATACAACCACACCTAAGAAACCGAACTCAGCAATGAGGAAAGTAGCAAGGGTGCGACTGACTAACGGAAACGAAGTAAACGCCTATATAGGTGGTGAAGGACACAATCTCCAGGAACACAGCATAGTGCTAGTTCGAGGAGGAAGGGTCAAAGATCTTCCAGGTGTTCGTTACCACATTGTTCGAGGAGCCTTGGACACTGCGGGTGTGACCGGTAGGCAGCAAAGAAGAAGTAAGTATGGTACCAAACGTCCTAAGAAATAATAGGTCATGAGAAGGCAAAGGGCAAAAAAGCATATCATCCTACCGGATCCGAAGTTTAATGACACCTTGGTTACCAAGTTCGTCAATAACCTGATGTTTGACGGTAAGAAAGAGAAAGCGTTCAAGATTTTCTACGATGCAATCGAGATTGTAGATGAGAAAAGCGGTGAGGAAAATGGATTGGAAGTGTTTAAGAAAGCACTAACTAACATATGTCCAGGCGTAGAGGTAAGAAGCCGTAGGGTTGGTGGAGCCACCTTCCAGATTCCTTCTCCTATACGTGAAGATCGTAAGCTTTCACAAGGAATGAAGTGGTTAATCAGCTATTCCCGAAAGAGGAATGAAAAAGGAATGGAGAAGAAGCTTGCTTCTGAGATTCTCGCTGGTGCAAAAGAAGAAGGCGCGGCCTTCAAGAAAAAAGAAGATACACATAGAATGGCTGAAGCCAATAAGGCTTTCGCGCATTTTAGATTCTGACCCATCCGGTAGAGAGAGAATAAGATCATGTCAAGAGACTTAAGAAATACAAGGAATATCGGAATTGCTGCACACATCGATGCAGGAAAGACGACTACCACAGAGCGTATCCTTTACTACTCTGGTGTTAGCCATAAGATTGGTGAAGTACATGATGGTGCTGCCACTATGGACTGGATGGAGCAGGAGCAAGAAAGAGGAATTACCATAACCTCTGCTGCTACCACAGTGTATTGGGATTATCGTGGTACTAAGTATCACGTGAACATCATTGACACCCCAGGGCACGTGGATTTTACTGTTGAGGTGAATAGGTCTTTGAGAGTTTTGGATGGTCTAGTATTCCTTTTTAGTGCCGTTGATGGTGTAGAGCCACAGTCTGAGACTAACTGGAGATTGGCTAACAACTATAATGTACCACGTATCGGTTTCGTCAATAAGATGGACCGTCAAGGAGCTGACTTCTTGAAAGTGTGTAAGCAGGTGAAGGAAATGTTGGGAAGCAATGCTGTCCCGCTTCAAATTCCTATCGGTAACGAAGAGCATTTCCAAGGAGTTGTTGATTTGATTAACTTCCGTGGAATTATTTGGAACGAGGAAGACCAAGGAATGACCTTTAGTGAGGTGCCAATCCCAGAGGATATATTGGAGGAAGCTACCATGTATCGTGAGAAATTGCTTGAAGCAGTGGCAGATTTTGATGATACTTTGATGGAAAAGTACTTCGAGGACCCAAACTCAATCTCTGAAGCAGAAATATTGAAGGCCCTTCGTGCGGCTACGATTAGCGGAGCTATAGTTCCTATGACATGCGGTACTGCATTTAAGAACAAAGGAGTTCAGACGATGCTTGATTATGTGATGGAGATTCTTCCTTCGCCTTTGGATACTGAAGCCATCATTGGAATTAATCCAAAGACAGAACTAGAAGTAAGCAGAAAGCCAAGCGAAAAAGAGCCTTTCACTTCATTGGCATTCAAGATTGCTACTGACCCATTCGTAGGAAGACTTTGTTTCACACGTGCTTATGCTGGTGTGCTAGAGTCAGGATCTTATGTCCTGAACACAAGAACAGGGAACAAGGAGCGTATCTCTAGGATTTTCCAGATGCACGCTAACAAGCAGAATCAGATTGACAAGCTTCAAGCTGGAGATATAGCTGCATTGGTTGGGTTTAAGGATATCCGTACAGGAGACACCTTATGCGACCTAGATCACCCGATTGTTTTGGAATCTATGGATTTCCCAGACCCAGTAATCGGAATCGCTATTGAGCCTAAAACTCAAGCTGACATAGATAAACTTGGTGTTGCTTTGCACAAGCTCGCTGAAGAGGATCCTACATTCCAAGTAAGAACGGATCATGATTCAGGACAGACTATCATCTCAGGAATGGGAGAGTTGCACTTGGATATCATCTTGGACCGTTTGAAGAGAGAATTCAAAGTAGAATGTAGCCAGGGTCAACCGCAAGTAAGTTATAAAGAAACGGTGACTAATACTGTGAATCACAGAGAGGTCTACAAGAAGCAGACTGGTGGTCGCGGTAAGTTCGCTGATATGGTCATTAATGTCGGAGCCGCTGATCCGGATCAAGAAGAAGATTTGAAATTTGTCAATAGCATTAAGGGTGGTAACATCCCAAGGGAATTCATCCCGTCTATTGAGAAAGGATTTAAAGAATCCATGAAGAATGGTGTTCTTGCAGGATACCCAATGGATAAGATGAAAGTCGAATTGCTCGATGGATCTTTCCACGCGGTTGATTCAGATGCACTTTCATTCGAACTATGCGCAAAGCTTGCTTACCGCACAGCAATGCCTAAGGCGAACCCAGTGCTTCTTGAACCTATCATGAAGATGGAAGTGGTGACACCTGAGGAGAACATGGGAGACATCGTAGGAGATTTGAACAGAAGACGTGGAATGGTAACGGGTATGGATGACAGGGCTGGTGCCAAAGTCATCAAAGCATTCGTTCCTCTATCTGAAATGTTTGGATATGTTACAGATCTAAGAACTATGAGTTCTGGACGTGCGACATCCACAATGGAATTTGCGAGATTCGAACCAGCGCCTAAGAATATAGCAGACGAAGTGATCGATAAAGTAAAAGGTAAAGTGAAATCTTAAGTAGCACCTGGAAAGATGAGTCAGAAGATCAGAATAAAATTAAAGTCCTACGATCACAATCTCGTAGACAAGAGTGCTGAGAAAATCGTGAAAACGGTTAAGGCAACAGGAGCCATCGTAAGTGGTCCAGTTCCATTGCCAACGCACAAGAGGATATACACCGTCCTCCGTTCTCCACACGTGAACAAGAAAGCACGTGAGCAGTTCGAATTGAGTGCTTATAAGAGATTGATGGATATCTACAGCTCTTCATCTAAGACAGTTGACGCTCTAATGCGTCTTGAGCTGCCTAGCGGAGTTGAAGTAGAGATTAAAGTGTGAACCAGCAACAGCTAAGAAAATGCAAGGTATCATAGGTAAAAAAATCGGCATGACTAGTATCTTCTCTGAAGAGGGAAAGATGCTTCCGTGCACAGTGATTGAGGCCACACCCAATGTGGTGACGCAGATCAAAACCATGGAGAATGATGGTTATGAAGCGGTACAATTGGCATACGGTGAGAAGAAGGAGAAGAACGTGGGTAAACCACTTCTTGGCCACTTTAAGAAAGCGAAGACCACTCCTAAGAAGAAACTCGTTGAGTTCGATTCATTCGAACAAGAAATGGAATTGGGCAAAGAGATCAATCTTGATCTTTTCATTGAAGGTGAGTTTGTTGATGTAGTAGGAACGTCTAAGGGAAAAGGATTCCAAGGAGTTGTTAAGCGTCACGGGTTTGCTGGAGTTGGACAGAGTACCCACGGTCAGCATAACCGTCTAAGAGCGCCAGGTTCTGTAGGAGCGGGTTCTGATCCGTCACGCGTGTTCAAAGGAATGAGAATGGCTGGACGTATGGGAGGAGAAAGAGTGACTACGTTCAATCTTCAGATAGTGAAGATTGTACCTGAAAAGTCATTACTTTTCGTGAAAGGTGCTGTGCCAGGGTTTAATGGTTCAATCGTTTTAGTGAAGAAGTAAGATGGAACTAGAGATATTCAATATGGATGGCAAGAAGACCTCAAAGAAGGTCAAGCTTGATGCAGAAGTCTTCGGTATGGAGCCTAATGACCATGCCATTTACTTAGATGTGAAGCAATACCACGCTAACAATCGTCAAGGAACGCACAAATCAAAGGAGAGAGCTGAGATAGCTGGATCCACAAAGAAGCTGAAGAAGCAGAAAGGAACAGGTGGAGCCCGTGTAGGAAGTGCCAAGAGTCCATTGCTACATGGTGGAGGTAGAGTATTCGGACCTCGTCCAAAAGATTGGAGCTTCAAGTTGAACAAGAAACTGAAGAAAGTAGCACGTAAATCTGCTCTGAGCTATAAAGCAAAGGACAATGGGATTACCATCCTGGACAGCCTTAACTTCAGTGCCCCTAAGACAAAGGACTTCATCAATCTGTTGAAGAACTTCGAATTGTCTGGAAAGAAAGTATTGGTAGTGGTGCCAACCCTTGATGAGAACCTATACCTCTCTTCTAGGAACCTAGCCAAGACTCAAGTGAGAGTCGCTAAAGACTTGAACACATATGATATCATGAACAGCCAACGTATCCTCTTCACAGCAGGAGCTATAGAGGCAGTTCAAGAGAACCTGAAGAACTGATAGTCATGAAAGAGATCATCATCAAACCTATGGTCACCGAAAGGTTGACTGCTGATGCCGAGAAGCTGAACAAGTATGGCTTTATCGTGGATAAGAATGCGAACAAAATCGAGATTCGTGAAGCTATAGAGAAAATCTATGGGGTAAGCGTAACTGGAGTTCGTACCATGAATTACATGGGTAAGAAGTCGGTAAAGCATACCACTTCAGGAGTAGTTAAAGGTAGTAAGCCTTCGTTTAAGAAAGCTCTGGTGACAGTAGCAAAAGGTGATACCATTGATTTTTACGCAGGAATCTGATAGATCATGGGAGTAAGAAAATTAAATCCGACCACACCAGGACAGAGGCATAAAGTTGCCTCCACCTTCGAGGAGATCACAGCTAGTAAGCCTGAGAAGAGCCTATTGGCACCTTTGAAGAAGTCTGGTGGTAGGAATAACACTGGAAAGATGACCATGCGCTACATAGGTGGTGGTCATAAGAGGAGATACAGAATCATCGACTTCAAAAGGGACAAGCATAACATGCAGGCCGAAGTGATGACTATTGAGTACGATCCTAATCGCACTGCACGTATCGCCTTGCTTCAATACAAGGATGGTGAGAAGCGATATATCGTTGCTCCTGCCGGATTGAATGTTGGAACGAAATTAGATGCAGGAAAAGGAGTAACTCCAGAAGTTGGAAACTGCTTGTTCCTGTCAGAAATTCCATTGGGATCAGTAATTCATAACATCGAATTACAACCTGGACAAGGGGCACAGATGGCTCGTAGCGCAGGGAGTTATGCTCAACTGAATGCTCGTGATGGCAAGTATGCCATCGTGAAATTGCCAAGCGGTGAGACTCGCATGGTAATGGTTACCTGTAAAGCAACCATCGGAAGCGTTTCCAATGGAGAACACAGTTTGACCAGATCAGGAAAGGCAGGACGTAGCAGATGGTTAGGAGTAAGACCACGCGTGAGACCAGTTGTGATGAACCCAGTCGATCACCCGATGGGTGGTGGAGAAGGAAAGTCTTCTGGAGGACACCCACGTTCTAGAAAGGGGATACCGGCTAAGGGTTACAAGACCCGTAGCAAGACGAAGGCCTCTAACAAGCATATTATAGAAAGACGTAAGAAGTAAGCAGAGCTATGAGCCGTTCATTAAAAAAACCACCATTTGTGCATTATAAACTCGATCAACGAGTAGGTGAAGCACATGCAAGCGGAAAGAAATCTGTGATCAAGACTTGGTCCAGAGCATCTACCATCACTCCTGATTTTGTAGGAATGACCATCGCGGTGCATAATGGAAAGACGTTTATCCCTGTGTATGTAACAGAGAATATGGTCGGGCACAAGCTCGGTGAATTCTCGCCTACCAGGAGCTTCAGAGGTCACTCAGGAAACAAAAGGAAGTAATCCGAAAGAAAATCAAGTATCATGGGTTCTCGGAAACACGACAGCGCTGAAGCGCGAAAAGAAGAGCAGAAACACATCTCCTTCGCCAAGTTGAATAACTGCCCTACATCTCCTCGTAAGATGAGGTTAGTTGCTGACATCATCCGCGGAAAGAATGTGCAGGACGCACTCAATATCTTGAAGTTCTCTAATAAAGAGGCTTCAAGTAGACTAGAAAAACTACTTGCCTCAGCAATTAATAACTGGGAACAGAAGAATGAAGGTCAGAGAGCTGAAGAAGCGAATCTATTTGTGAAAACAGTTAATGTAGATGGAGGTAGGATGCTGAAACGTGTCCAACCGGCTCCACAAGGAAGAGCACATCGGATAAGAAAACGTTCGAACCACGTAACATTGGTGGTCGACAGTAGAAAAGCAAAGAGCGAATAAATATGGGACAGAAAGCACATCCTATAGGACTCAGACTAGGTTACATCAAAGGATGGGACAGCAGCTGGTTCGGTGGTAATGACTACTCAGATAAGTTGGTTGAGGACCATAAAATCCGTACTTACTTAGGAGCTCGTTTGCGCAAGGCAAGCATCTCTAAGGTAATTATTGAACGCACCTTAAAGGTCGTTACAGTGACTATCAAAACAGCACGTCCTGGAGTGATCATCGGTAAAGGTGGTCAGGAAGTTGACAAGCTGAAAGAGGAGTTGAAGAAAGTGACTAAGAAAGATGTTCAGATTAACATCTTTGAGATTAAGAGACCTGAGCTTGATGCCAAATTAGTGGCAGACAGCGTTGCACGTCAGATTGAAGGTCGTATCTCTTATAGGAGGGCTATCAAGATGTCAGTAGCAAGCACTATGAGAATGGGAGCCGAAGGAATTAAAGTTTTAATCTCAGGAAGATTGAATGGTGCAGAGATCGCTCGTAATGAAGGATTCAAAGAGGGAAGGATTCCATTGCACACCTTCCGTGCTGATATAGATTACGCATTGAGTGAAGCGCATACGACTTACGGACGTATCGGGATTAAGGTGTGGATTATGAATGGTGAAGTCTTCGGTAAGCGTGACCTTTCTCCTACACTAGGAATGGACAAGAAGTCTAAGCCCGGCCCAGGAGGAAAAGGTGGAAGAAGAAGAGGAGACGATAGACGCTGAACCCAATACTGAAAAGAAGAAATTAAGAAATCATGCTACAACCGAAAAGAACAAAGTTCAGAAGGCAGCAAAAAGGAGTAATCAAGGGGAACGCGAAAAGAGGTTCTTCAGTTGATTTCGGATCCTTTGGATTGAAGTCCATGGATGAAGGATTCATCACTTCTCGTCAAATCGAGGCAGCTCGTATCGCGGTGACCAGGTTCATGAAGAGAGAGGGAAAAGTGTGGATTAGGATTTTCCCTGATAAGCCATTGACATCTAAGCCTGCTGAAGTGCGCATGGGAAAAGGAAAAGGAGCACCTAGCCACTGGGTTGCTGTAATCAAGCCTGGAAGGGTGATGTTCGAGGCTGATGGAGTCTCCATTGAAGTTGCAAAAGAGGCACTTCGATTGGCAGCTCAAAAGCTACCTGTGAGAACGAAGTTTGTAGTAAGAAGAGATTATATTGCTTGATTGAATTGAGCCATGAATTATAACGAGATAAAAGATTTGTCTTCGGACGAGATTAAGGAGAAGCTGTCTTTTGAAAGAGAGACATTAGCTAAGATGAAATTGAATCATAGCATATCTCCACTAGAGAACCCTAAGTCATTAGGCGCCTCACGTAAGAATATTGCACGCATGCTCACTGAATTGAGGAAGCGTGAACTTGAAACTTCAAACACGAAGTAAGATGGAAACTGAAACTAGGAATCTGAGAAAAGAAAGGACTGGTGTAGTGACTAGTGACAAGATGGTAAAGACCATTGTAGTTGCTGTCTCTTATAAGACGAAGCACCCTAAGTACGGTAAATACGTAAAGTCTACTACCAAGTTCATGGCGCATGACGAGAAGCAGGAATGCGGAATCGGAGATACAGTGCGTATCATGGAAACGCGTCCATTGAGCAAAAGCAAGAGATGGAGATTGGTAGAAGTCATTGAAAAGGCGAAGTGATATTTATCACGGGTAATTTGCACGAATAGAGATGATACAACAAGAATCACGATTAAAAGTAGCTGATAACAGCGGGGCAAAAGAAGTCCTTTGTATCAGAGTGCTTGGAGGAACTGCCAGACGGTATGCCTCTATAGGAGATAAAATAGTGGTTTCCGTGAAGGAAGCGGTCCCTTCAGGTAATGTGAAGAAAGGAACCGTGTCTAAGGCGGTAGTCGTTAGGACTAAGAAAGAGATCAGAAGAGCAGATGGTTCTTACATCCGATTCGATGAGAACGCAGTAGTGCTATTGAGCGCTACAGGTGAACTTAGAGGAACCAGGATTTTCGGACCTGTAGCAAGAGAACTTCGTGAGAAGGACTTTATGAAGATAGTCTCATTGGCACCAGAAGTGCTTTGATAAGAAAGAAGTGATGCAAAAGAAAATGCACATAAAGAAAGGCGATAATGTCAGAATCATATCCGGAGTCCATAAGGGCGATGAGGGACAGGTTTTGGAAATCGACCAGAAGAAGATGAGAGCCATCGTGGAGGGCAAGAACTTGGTATCCAAGCATACCAAGCCTAATGCTACGCATCCTGAAGGTGGTATCGTCAAGCAAGAGGCAGGAATCCATATGTCAAACCTTATGCTTATTGACCCTAAAGGAGGAGTTCCTTCTAAAGTGGGCAAGAAGCTAGGTGCTGATGGGAAATATGTCAAGTTTTATAAGAAATCAGGTCAAGAGGTCAAGTGATGTATCAGCCAAGATTAAAACATACGTATAGAGACGAAATCGTACCAGCTCTAATGAAAGAGTTCAAGTACAAGTCCGTCATGCAAGTTCCTAAAATACAAAAGATTAGCATTAATCAAGGATTAGGAAAGGCAGTATCTGACAAGAAGATGGTCGATACAGCAATTGAAGAATTAAGTGCTATCACAGGTCAAAAAGCTGTGGCTTGTTTCTCCAAGAAAGATATCTCTAACTTCAAATTGAGGAAGGGGATGCCAATCGGAGCCAAGCTCACCTTACGTGGAGATAACATGTATGACTTCTTTGATAGATTGATTTCTATCGCACTTCCTAGAACTAGAGATTTCCGTGGCGTGAAAGCAAGCGGATTCGATGGCAGAGGAAATTTCACCTTGGGAATCAAGGAACAGATCGTTTTCCCAGAAATCGACATCGATAAGTTGAAGAACATCAATGGTATGGATATTACCATCGTGACATCTGCGAAGACAGATGAAGAAGCGAAAGCTCTTCTAAATCAGTTCAAATTCCCATTCGTAAAGAAATAGTAGGATGGCTAAAGAATCAATGAAAGCGCGAGAGCGTAAGAGAGAAAAGATGGTAGCACGTTATGCTGCCAAACGTAAAAAACTCAAAGAAGAGGGAGATTGGGTAGGCCTTCAAAAGCTACCAGCTAACTCTGCAGCAGTTAGATTGCACAATAGGTGCAAGCTAACTGGAAGACCAAGAGGATACATGAGACAGTTCGGGATTTCCCGTGTATTGTTCCGTGATATGGCCTTAGAAGGAAAGATACCAGGTGTTAAGAAAGCCAGCTGGTAAGAATTTATATTAAGCGATAAGATTCGTAATGAATACCGATCCAATAGCAGATTACCTGACCAGAGTCAGGAATGCAATAAAAGCCAATAAAAGAGTAGTGGAGATTCCAGCTTCTAACATAAAGAAGGAAATCACCAAGATACTTTTAGAAAAAGGCTACATCTTGAACTACAAATTCGTTGAGGACAAAGTTCAAGGAAGCATCAAGATTGCCTTGAAGTATGATGCGGTGACTAACAAGTCAGCCATCACTTCTTTAAAGCGCGCAAGTACTCCAGGTCTACGCAGGTATTCTGGAAGCACTGAGATTCCTAGAGTTCTTAATGGACTTGGAATCTGTATCCTCTCTACAAGTAAAGGGGTGATGAGCGATAAAGAAGCCAAAGTAGAAAACGTGGGTGGTGAAGTGATCTGCTACGTGTATTAAGCGTAGACAATAAATTAGAGAAGAGATGTCACGAATAGGAAAAGCACCAGTACAGATACCTGCCAAAGTGGAGGTGAAGCTGGATGGAAATACGGTTCATGTGAAAGGTCCTAAAGGCGAGTTAAGCCAACTTATGGATTCATCAATCACTGCCAAAGTGGAAGATGGTGTTCTAACCTTGGTTAGGAATTCAGAAGAAAAGCAAGTTAAAGCTTTTCATGGCCTATACCGTTCACTCATTTTCAATATGATTGAAGGTGTGACTGATGGGTACAAAGTACAGCAAGAGCTGGTCGGTGTTGGTTATAGAGCACAAGTATCTGGTCAGCAATTGACGTTGAGCCTAGGATACTCTCACCCTTTCATAATGGAGCTTCCCAAGGAAATCAGCATAGCCGCAGAGACTGAAAAAGGAAAAAACCCGATAGTGACCATGCAGTCCTGTGACAAGCAATTGCTTGGACAAGCAGCAGCGAAACTTAGAAGCTTGAGAAAGCCTGAACCATACAAAGGAAAAGGTATCAAGTTCGTAGGTGAGCAGTTGAGAAGGAAAGCAGGTAAGACATCTTCTAAATAAGTAGGATAATGAGACTTACTAAGCAACAACGAAGAATTAGGATTAAGAGCAGATCAAGAAAATCTGTAATCGGAACTCCAGCGCGGCCAAGACTCGCGGTCTTCAGAAGTAATAAAGAAATCTACGCCCAGCTGATTGATGATTTGAGCAGCGTGACCCTAGGGTCAGTGACTAGCTTGAACAACAAAGACGCGAAGACAGGTGCTAAGATAGAGCAGGCAACTGCAGTTGGAAAAAGTATTGCCCAGGTGGCAAAAGACAAAGGAATCCAGTCAGTGGTATTCGATAGAAATGGATACCTGTATCACGGTAGAGTGAAAGCTCTAGCTGAAGGTGCAAGAGAAGGCGGATTGCAATTCTAAGAAAATGGCGAAAGACAATAACAAAATGAAAGCGGGCGACATCGAGCTGAAAGACAGACTCGTTGCTGTAAACCGTGTCACTAAGGTGACCAAAGGTGGACGTACGTTCAGCTTCTCAGCTATCGCAGTGGTAGGAAATGAGAATGGAATCGTAGGACATGGCCTTGGAAAATCATTGGAAGTTCCTGGAGCAATCCAGAAAGCTATTGATGATGCTAAGAAGAACATCGTTAAGATTCCCGTGATTAACGGAACTATTCCTCATGAGCAATATGGTAAGTACTCTGGTGCACGTGTATTCATCAAGCCTGCTTCCAGCGGAACAGGCGTTATAGCTGGTGGTGCTATGCGTGCCGTCCTTGAGAGTGTAGGTATTCATGATGTATTGGCTAAGTCTAAAGGTTCCTCAAATCCACATAACGTGGTGAAAGCAACTATGGATGCGTTGATGAAACTCAGAGATGCCCGTATGGTTGCCAAGGACAGAGGAATCGATGTTCAGAAGGTATTCAGAGGATAATAAAGAGATCATGGCTAAGATATACGTCACACAAGTTAAGAGCGCCATCAATAGGCCTAAAGACCAGAAAGCTACTTTGGTAGCCCTTGGAATAAAGAAACTCCATAACCCAAAGGAGCATGAGGCAACACCTCAGATCCTAGGAATGGTGAACAAGGTGAAGCACCTTGTGACTGTAACGGAGAAATAAGAATTTTAGAAGATAGATAAACATGGAACTCAGTAATCTAAGACCTGCGGAAGGCTCGACCAAGCAGCGTAAGCGAGTAGGAAGGGGACAAGGATCCGGTAGAGGTGGAACTTCCACACGCGGACATAAAGGAGCGAAGTCCCGTTCAGGTTACAAGACTAAAAGAGGATTCGAAGGTGGACAAATGCCCCTTCAAAGAAGAATTCCAAAATTCGGTTTCAAGAACAGGAATCGTGTAGAGTATAAAGCGATCAATATAGATGTGATCGAAGCACTTGCGGTAGAGCAAAAAGTAAAGGATTTCAATCCTGAGAGCTTGGTGGCTGTGGGGTTGGCCTCTAAGAAGGATTTGATAAAAATTCTTGGACGTGGTGAATTGAACACTGCCGTGAATGTGACAGCACATTCTTTTTCTGCTTCTGCTAAAGAAGCAATTGAAGCCAAAGGAGGAAGCGCAACTGTGATTGCTTAAAGCTAAGAGACACACACTATGAAGAACTTCATCGATACACTGAAGAATATCTGGAAGATCGAGGAACTTAGATCACGAATCCTCGTTACCCTAGGCTTTATCCTAATATATAGGATAGGTTCATTCGTTGTACTACCAGGTGTAGACTTGGCCGCACTCGAAGCAGGGGCATCTGGATCTTCAGGTGATGGTCTCATAGGGCTTTTGGCCTTATTCACAGGAGGAGCCTTCAGTAGAGCATCCATTTTTGCACTAGGTATCATGCCTTACATATCCGCATCCATCATCATGCAATTGATGGGGATAGCAGTTCCAAGCATTCAGAAGATGCAGAGAGAAGGAGAAAGCGGTCAGAAGAGGTTGAATCAGATTACGCGTTTTTTGACAGTGGCTATTACATCACTTCAAGCGCCAGGTTACCTAGCTGCAACAGTTACTACAGTGCCAGGCGCAGTGCCAATGGAAACTACAGGATGGTGGATTACTTCGATTATTATCCTATCAGCTGGAACGCTATTCGTAATGTGGATGGGAGAAAGAATCACGGATCGTGGTATCGGAAACGGTATCTCATTATTGATCATGATTGGAATTATCGCTAGCTTACCTGGAGCATTCATCCAAGAAGTTATTTCTCAAACCGGAATCGGTGGAGGAGGATTAGTTATGTTGCTTGTAGAAATTGTATTCCTCTTGCTTGTCATCGCAGCTACCATCGCATTAGTGCAGGCCACTCGAAGAGTACCAGTGCAGTTCGCGAAGAGAGTTGTAGGGAATAAGCAATATGGAGGAGTTAGACAGTACATTCCATTGAAGGTGAATGCTGCTGGTGTAATGCCAATCATTTTCGCTCAAGCGATTATGTTCGTGCCATTGTACATTGCTCAAGCCTTAAACGCAGAGCCAGGAGCTTTCCTGCAGAACTTGGTGAACATCAATGGATTCTGGTATAACTTTATCTTCTTCCTGATGGTCGTGATATTCACGTACTTCTATACAGCGATTACCGTCAATCCTAACCAGATGGCTGATGACCTTAAGAGAAATGGAGGATTCATCCCAGGAGTAAAGCCAGGCCGAAAGACCTCAGAATTTTTGGATAACCTTTTGTCAAGGATTACTTTGCCAGGGGCAATGTTCCTAGGACTAGTGGCTATTCTACCCGCATTCGCAGTTATGTTCGGAGTGAAGCAAGGATTTGCTTTATTCTTCGGAGGTACTTCACTTCTCATCATGGTAGGAGTAGTGTTGGACACGCTGCAACAAATTGAAAGTCATCTTCTTTCTCGTCATTATGATGGACTTATGAAGTCAGGTAAAATTAAAGGACGTGGTTCATCTGCGTTCGGAATGGCCGGATAAGCATGATTCGTTCTAAGACTGAAGAGGAGATAGAGATATTAAGACAAAGTTCTTTACTTGTTGGCAAGACATTAGCGGAAGTGGCTGCCCTGATAAAACCAGGAGTCAGTGCGCTCGAGCTCGATAAGGTGGCAGAAGAGTTCATAAAAGATCACGGTGCTGAACCGGCCTTTCTTGGATTCAATGGATTTCCTAATTCACTATGTTGTTCAGTTAATGAACAAGTAGTGCACGGCATTCCAACCTCCAAAGCACTTGAAAGCGGAGATATTATCTCAGTAGATTGTGGAGTGTATATGAATGGTTATTATGGAGACAGCGCTTATACCTTTGAAGTAGGTGAGGTGTCCTCAGAAATCAGGAAACTCTTGAAAGTGACAAGAGAATGTTTGACGCTAGGAATAGCTCAAGCGATCTCAGGAAACAGAGTAGGAGACATCGGATTCGCGATACAAGAGCATGCGGAGAAGAATGGATACGGAGTGGTAAGGGAATTGGTAGGACATGGATTAGGCACAAGCCTACATGAAGCACCAGAAGTACCAAACTATGGGAGAAGAGGAAGAGGAACGAAATTGGTAGAAGGGATGACCTTAGCCATAGAACCTATGATTAATCTGGTGTCCAGAGAAATCAATCAGTTGGATGATGGTTGGACAATCATCACCAAGGATGGAAAAGTATCAGCTCATTATGAGCATGATATCGTGGTTAGAAAAGGAAAAGCAGAAATGCTCTCCACCTTTGAATATATAGAAGAAGTCTTGTCCAAGAAGAAGGAACAGGTATAAAGAAAAATGGCAAAACAAGCCTCAATAGAACAAGACGGAG
>ERZ888423.478-NODE-478-length-40332-cov-9.281650_pt1 | contig 40332 bp, 36 predicted proteins | sample MGYA00520523_ERZ888423 | MGnify/ENA primary metagenome ERZ888423 (study PRJEB32303, sample SAMEA104408611) | aquatic metagenome | biome: Brackish water; feature: Pelagic; material: water | place: Baltic Sea | collected 2014-06-08T10:24:00 | depth 30,27 m ... | reverse complement strand
GTGGGCCTAGGTGGACTTGAACCACCGACCTCTTCCTTATCAGGGAAGCGCTCTAACCGAGCTGAGCTATAGGCCCTCGAACAGAGCGCTCAGGCTACACATCGCCCCTCGGTCACGCCCCGACCGGGGCCGACCTCAGACCCGCCCGACGGCCCACGAGCACGGCGGCCAGGTAGATCACCGCCGCCACCACAATGAGGAACCGATAACCCGTCAGGAGGGACAGATACTCCAGGCAGCCGCCAATCATCGCGCCAAAGAGGTTGGCGGCGAAGGCTGCTGTCGGGTTGGCCGCCTCCTTGAATCGCGACGTGAAGTAGAGATTGGCGAAGAAGATCGGGGCGAAGGCCAAGATCACCGCCAGCAGCAATCGCACCGGGACCGGCACCGTCAACAACCAGGCGTTGGGCACGAGCCACAGCACCGCGAGGGAGATAAAGAGGGCCGCAATCACCCAGCGCCGCGGCGGGGTACATCGTCTGGTGACCTCGATAGCCAGCAGGACCGCGCAGAGCACCCCCGCAAAAACCAGGGCATTGACCAACCACGTCGTACCGAAGAGCAGCGCGAAGGTCGTGATGGAGCGCGTCTCTAAGAGGAGGAAGGCCATGCCCATGAGGAAGAGGTCCAGGTAGCCGCGCATTTGTCGCAGCGGCCCGCCGACGACACGGATGGCGATGATCGACACGGCAAGGATGAGACCAATGAGCAGCAGGTAGATGCTCGGGATGGAGGCATCCTTGAGATAGAGGAACGGACGATCATCGCCGGACGCCTGCGGGATCTCCTCACCCGCGGCAACCACCGCGTCGCGCTCCCAGGTGTCAGCGCAGACAGCATTGTCCGAGGCCTTGCCCACCGCGATGACGGCCAATGATTGGACCGCGGTGAATCGGTCGATGCAGGGGGCGTGCCCGAACACCTCGTCGACGGTGCCCGCGAGACGGTTGATGAGCCAGTCCTCGCGGTAGTAGTTGTACATAGCGAAGACGCCATCGGGACTGAGATGGTCGTAGGCCTCCTGGATCGACTCACGCGTGAAGAGGTAGGACTCCAGGCGCAGTTGGCTCGCGCCCGAGACGAGCGTGAGGGAGTCGGGCAGTGCAAAAAGGATGAGGTCGTACTCGGTGTCGGTGCGGGATAGGAAAGCGCGACCATCGTCGATGTACGTCGTCACGCGCGGATCGGCGTACGGCTGGTTGGGATTTTTTTCCTCACCGATCTGCTGAATGCGCGGATCAATCTCGACCGCGTCGACACGTTGAGCACCACGCGAGAGCGCCAGCGCTACATCCGTACCCGTCCCGGCGCCGATCACCAGCACATTGCGCAGGGGGTTGTCCACGGCCCGCTCGTAGGGTCGACCGTAGAGCGGCTCATCCTGCAGGCGGCTTTCGGCATCCAGCACGTTTTGATGTGGGATGCCATTGACCTGCACCGCGGTATACGGCGCGGGCTGGGCATCCGGGTAGTCCTGTGTCGTCACCTTGTAGTAAGGAGACCAGGAAACACCCGGCGTCAGTGACTCCAGTGCCAGGAGGACGATAATGCCGATGCTCGCCAGCCACGAGATGATCGGAAGCGATCGTCCGTAGAGCAGGACGAGTGCGATGAGGAGCACCGTCGGCCAGATCCACGAGGGTGAGCGCAGGAAAGCCACGAGCGTGAAGGACAGGGTCCCGGCGATGGAGCCGATGATGTCCCACCGATAGGCGTCAAGGGCCGTGAACTCCAAGAATGCGCGTCCGGTGATCTCCCCGAGCAGGGTCATGGCGAAGGCGACCACGATGAAGACGAGGGGAAGGGTGATCCACGTGGGCAAACCGGTTGGCTTGACCTCGGTAAAGAAGATCAGGTCACTGGATGATCCCTCAATGCGTGCGGGGAAGACCGTGATGAAGATGATCAGGACCGCGAGTGCCACGGGAGCAAAGCGCCCCAGGTCTCGCTTCTTGCGTGCGCGCAGGAAGCCCAGTCCGATCCCCAGGAACGACGCCAGGAGGATGAGGTTGGAGAAGTACGACAGATGGACAAGATTGGCGCCCGTCCACTTGATCAGGGCCAACTGCACAAACAACATCAGGGCACTCGCCACCACGAGGCGAAGTCGGGCCGAGAGCAGTCCCACGGGCACGGTCGCCTGCGCTGTCACCCGGGCACTCTAGTGGTGGGTTAGCCCAGTCAGAGCGTGGTCCGCCTGGGTGAGACCCTGCGCGATAAGTGACAGCGACTCAACGACGCCGAAGATATCCCGCAGTTCGACCGCATCCGCTGATCAGGTCGTCGATGACCGGATCGAGATCGGGGGCGAGGGCGCGCGTGAGACCCTCCGGTCCCACCTTGGCCACCGGCGCTACGGGACCCGGACGGGTGCGGGTTGAGCGAGATTGATGACGTGGGCGCGCAAAATCGCTCGCACATCGCCCTCGTCGCGCAGGAGAGGGTCGGTCATGCACTCCAGTGACAGGCCATCGATGACCGCGTGCAGGAGACGACCTTCGATCGTGAGGTCGCGCCCGTCGCCGATCATCCCCTGGTTGCGCATGATCTCGAGGAAATCCTCGAGCCCGTCGGCCACGAAGCGATTGAGTCGTCGCAGCACATCTGCAAATTCTGGATCAGATGCGGCCTGGGAGGCGAGTAACAGCCACACTCCCGACTTGCTGCGTCGCCTAGCACTCACGGGCACAAGCGTGTAAAGCACCTCGGTCACCTTGTCAACGTCGAGATCGAAAAGGCCAAGTGAAATCATGTACTCCGTGTTGGTCGCGACAAAATCATCGACGGCGAGCCCAAGAAGTTGCGGCATCGTGCCGACGTAGTGAGCGATGCTTGACTTGGGCATCCCCGCCTCGGCGGCCACATGCCGCACGGAGATTTCGTTTGCGCCATCCCGCTCCACCAAACGCCAGAAGGCATCAAGGATGTGCCGTCGGCGCTCATTGTGGTCAACGATCTTGGGCATGTGGGAAGGCTACCCCTCTCTGCTCAGACAGCATCCGTAAAGGTCGCTTCGATACCCCCGGTTATGCCTACCGTGAGGTTATACAGCACAGCAAAGAGGGCCGCAAGAATGGACACGAGCATCACCTCGAGGGCCGCTATGACCACGGTGATCCCCATGACGCGATCAAAGGCGAGGACCGCCTCGAGATCAAAGGTTGTGGTGCCCGAACCAATGACCTCATCGACATTGCGTGACAACGTTGCGATGACCCCGCTGTAGTCCAGAAGCCACCACAGAGCGGCGACCGCGCAGACGATGACAATTCCGAGCGCAACCGCCAACATGAAGGCAACCTTGAGGACCGACCACGCATCCATTCGATAGATGTAGAGGCGGGCACGCCGGGGCGTGCGGCGTCGAGGCGTCTCCCCCTCCACAGCGACAGCGCCCACCGATGGTGCGGGGGGTGTGGCCGAGGCGGCAGAGCGTGGGACCGGATCCGCAACGATGGGCACCGGTGGGAGGCCCTGGGCCGGCGTCAGGTCGCGCGGGCCGACAGCATCGGCGGGTGCCTCGCCCAGCGAGCGCCCGATAGGGGTTGGCTGACCTGGCGTCACCGTGCTGGCCACGCGATTCCCCTCTCTACGACGACCGGCAATGAGGTCAAGACTAACCCTGCGGAGTGACCTCATCGGTCACTGACTCGTCCACAATGAGATCGTCTTCGTCGACCTCATCACTCTCTGTTGTCCGAGCGACAGCGACCAAACTGCGGTCATCTCCAAGATTCATCAGCCGCACACCCATGGTGTCGCGCCCTGATGGACGGATCTCATCCACCCGGGTGCGGATCACAATGCCGTCACTGGCCACGGCAAAGATCTGATCATCGACCGAGCACACCAGGGCACCGACGAGGGCGCCCCGCTCCTCGACGAGGCGCATGGCCCGTACGCCGAGAATCCCTCGCCCCTTGGGGGCCCAATCCTGGACCGGTGTGCGCTTGGCAAAGCCGCCATCTGTGACGGTGACAACGAAGCAATCCTCCCGAACAACCTCCATCGACAGGAGTTGGTCGTCCCCGCGGAAGCGCATGCCAATCACACCTGCCGTGGCGCGTCCCATCGGGCGCAGGGTGTCATCATCAGCATGGAATCGAGCGGACAGTCCCTTGCGTGACACGAGGAGTAGGTCATCCGACTCGCTGACCAGCTGTGCCGAGATCACCTCGTCGTCCTCTCGAAGGTTGATGGCGATAACACCGCCGGACCGATTCGAGTCGTACTCGGACAGTTTGGTCTTCTTGACCATCCCCTGGCGTGTGGCAAGCACGAGGTAGGACGCCACCTCGTAGTCACGAAGTGCGACTGCCTGGGCGATCTCCTCATCCGGCTGGAAGGCCAGCAGGTTGGCCACGTGCTGGCCCTTGGCGTCGCGGCCGGCCTCCGGCAGTTGATACGCCTTGGCGCGATAGACCCGTCCCTTGGTGGTGAAAAAGAGGATCCAGTGGTGCGTCGTGGTGACGAAGAAGTGCTCAACCACATCGTCTTGACGTAGCGCCGCGCCCTTGACCCCACGACCCCCACGACGCTGGGCGCGATAGAGATCTGATTTGGTGCGCTTCGCGTAGCCACCCGAAGTGATGGTGACGACCACATCCTCCTCCGCGATGAGATCCTCGTGGGTGACGTCACCGTCCCAGGGGACAAAACGTGTGCGCCGCTCGTCCCCAAAGTCGTTGACGACCTCAGCCAACTCCGTGCTCACGATGGATCGCTGACGAGGCTCATTGCTGAGAATGTCGTTGTAGTCAGCGATCTTGGCCATGAGGTCGTCGAACTCGTCGATAATCTTCTGGCGTTCCAGCGCGGCCAAACGGCGCAACTGCATGTCGAGGATGGCGGTCGCCTGCACCTCATCGATCTCCAGGAGACCCATCAGGCCCGTGCGGGCGTCATCGACCGTGGCCGACGCACGGATGAGTGCGATGACCTCGTCGAGTGCATCCAGTGCCTTGAGATAGCCGCGCAGGATGTGTGCCCGCTCCTCCGCTTTGCGCAGGCGATATCGGGTGCGGCGTTGGATGACCTCGATCTGATGGGAGATCCACGACCGGACGAATTGCTCGATGCTCAGAGTGCGTGGGACACCATCGACGAGCGCCAGCATGTTGGCGCCGAAGGTCTCCTGCAGCTGTGTCTGCTTGTAGAGATTGTTGAGGACGACCTGCGCGACGGCATCGCGCTTCAACTCAATGATGAGTCGCATGCCCGTGCGTGACGATGAGTCGTCGCGGACGTCCGCGATCCCACCGATCTTGCCGTCGCTGACCAATTCGGCGATGCGGAGCAAGAGATTGTCCGGATTGACCTGGTAGGGAAGCTCAGTGACGATCAGCAACTGCCGACCCTTGGCGTCTTCATCGACCGTGACCACCGCGCGCATCGTGATGGATCCTCGGCCGGTGCGCAGCGCATCCTCGACTCCTCTGCGGCCCACGATGAGCGCACCCGTGGGGAAGTCGGGACCGCTGACGCACTGGAGAAGGGCCTCGAGGGCCTCTTCACGAGAAGCCTCGGGATGCTCGAGCATCCACTGCACCCCGACCGCCACCTCGCGCAGGTTGTGTGGCGGAATATTGGTCGCCATACCCACGGCGATACCGGCGCTGCCATTGATGAGCAGGTTGGGGAATCGGCTCGGGAGCACCACGGGCTCGAGGGTGCGACCGTCGTAATTGGGGGCGAAGTCGACAGTGTCCTCGTCGATATCCCGCACCATCTGCATGGCTAGCGGCGCCATACGACATTCGGTGTAGCGCTGAGCCGCGGGTGGATCGTTGCCCATGGACCCGAAATTGCCCTGGCCCTGGACAAGTGGATAACGCAACGACCACGGTTGGGCGAGACGGACGAGGGCGTCGTAGATCGCTGTATCGCCGTGCGGGTGGTAGCTGCCCATCACATCGCCGACGACGCGTGCGGATTTGGAGAAGTTGCGGTCGGGGCGATAGCCGCCGTCGTACATGGCGTAGAGCACGCGACGATGCACCGGCTTGAGTCCATCACGCACATCCGGCAACGCGCGGGAGACGATGACGCTCATGGAATAGTCGAGGTACGAGCGCTCCATCTCCTTCTGGAGATCCACGGACTCGATGCGCCCCCCCGGGGGCACCACGTCGATGTCATCGGGCACGTCTGGCTCCTGTGGGCTAGGTGTTTGGGTCGGTGGGCTGTGTCGGCGGACTAAATATCAAGGAAGCGCACGTCGCGTGCATTGCGCTGGATGAAGTTGCGTCGGGACTCGACGTCTTCACCCATGAGGACGCTGAAGGTCTCATCCGCTTGAGCAGCGTCGTCCAGGGTCACCTGGAGCAGCACGCGACGCTCCGGATCCATCGTGGTTTCCCAGAGCTCATCGGCATTCATCTCACCCAAGCCCTTGTAGCGTTGGATGCCCTCCTCCTTGGGGACCTTCTTGCCCGCTGCCAGGCCCGCCTCAATGAGAGCGTCACGCTCCCTCGGGGAGTAGGCGTAGTCGGGTGTATCCCGCTGCCACTTGATCTTGAAGAGCGGAGGCTGCGCGAGATAGACGTAGCCCTCGAGGATCAGTTGGGGCATGAATCGAAAGATGAGGGTCAGCAGCAGAGTGCGGATGTGTTGGCCATCCACATCGGCGTCAGCCATCAGCACCAGTTTGTGATAGCGCAACCGGTTGACGTCAAAGTCATCGTGTACGCCGGTGCCGAGGGCCGAGACGAGCGCCTGCACCTCATTGTTTTGCAGCACCTTGTCGATGCGGGCCTTCTCGACGTTGAGGATCTTGCCGCGGATCGGGAGGATTGCCTGGGTGCGTGGATCGCGGCCCTGCCGGGCGCTGCCGCCTGCCGAGTCACCCTCGACGATGAAGACCTCACACTCCTCCGGCTCACGGCTGGAGCAGTCGATCAGTTTGCCCGGCATGCCTGCGCCCCCGAGAAGGCCCTTGCGGTTGCGGGCCAGGTCACGGGCCTTGCGGGCGGCGAGACGCGCGGTGGCGGCGTTGACTGACTTGCGGGCGATGTCTTTGCCCTCGGCAGGATTCTGCTCCAGCCACGCACCGAACTGATCATTGACGACCTTTTGCACGAAGGCCTTCATCTCGGTATTGCCGAGTTTGCCCTTGGTCTGTCCTTCGAATTGAGGATCCCTCAACTTCACGCTGACGATGGCGGTGATGCCTTCGCGCACGTCTTCGCCCGACAGGTTGGCGTCCTTATCCTTGAGAATGCCCCACTCCCGGGCGAACTTGTTGAGAAGTGTGGTCATGGCCGCACGGAAGCCCTCTTCGTGCGTGCCACCCTCTGTCGTGTTGATGGTGTTGGCAAAGGTGTGCACGGCCTCGGTGAATCCGCCGTTCCACTGCATCGCGATCTCGGCCTGAAGACCCCGGACGTCATCCTCGGAGGTCAACTCGATGACACTCGGGTTGCCGTGCCCCTTGGTGGCGTTGAGGTGGCGCACGAAGTCAGCGATGCCCCCCTCGTAGTAGTAGGTCACCTCGGTAATGGCCTCGTCGTCGTCTTTGAATTCCTCGTCGATCACGATGTGGTTGCGCTCATCAATCAGGGTGAGGGTCAGGCCCCGGTTAAGGAAAGCCATCTCCTGGAAGCGGCGGGCCAGGGTGGCGGTGTCGTACCACGTTGTCTCAAAAATCCCCGGGTCGGCGTAGAACGTGATCATGGTGCCGTGCTCATCGGTTTTGGCCCCCATGTGAAGCGGTGCCGTAGGAGCACCGTGCTCATACGTCTGAGTCCAGACGTGACCGTCGCGCTTGACCTCAACCTCAAGACGTGTCGACAGGGCATTGACCACGGAGACACCGACACCGTGGAGACCACCGGAGACGGAGTAGCCGCTGCCACCAAACTTGCCACCGGCATGCAGGACGGTCAGCACAACCTCAAGCGCTGGCTTTTTTTCGATGGGATGCTCATCGACGGGGATGCCTCGACCGTTGTCGCGCACTCGAACCCCGCCGTCGGCGAGCAACGTCACGCTGATGTGCGTCGCGTAACCGGCCATGGCCTCATCGACGGAGTTGTCGACCACCTCGTACACCAGGTGGTGGAGACCGCGCTCGCCGGTGGACCCGATGTACATACCGGGGCGCTTCCGGACAGCGTCAAGCCCCTCAAGGACGGTGATGTCACTGGCGTCGTAAGACACAGGTGGTGAGCCTCCTTCAGGCGGTGCCGTCGTGATCGGTGCGAGGCCAGCCACTCAGCAGCGAGCCAGGTCACATCTTAGGTCCCTCATCCTAACGCTGAATCGGCACCACAGAGGCCCGAGAGGGCACCTGTGGACGACGTGGCGCCACCCACAGGGGGGGTTGCAATCCCCATCGTGGACCCCGTGGTCCTAAGTCTCTGTGGCGTCCTCAGCCGTAGGTGTCCCGAGGTCCGCGACCGGGGACCCGACGGGGGCCGGATGAGCCGCGGGGAGGGGCAGGTCCGGTCACCTTGATGCGGTCGACGACGCCGGCTCCCAGGAGTACTCGGATGCGGCCGAGGATCTGCGGGATGAGCAGGCGCACCTGGGTGGCCCACGCGGTGGAATCCGCGCGCAGGAGTAACTCCCGTCCCGTTGGGGTGTCGTGGACCCCATCGGGGACCACGTGATCTGCTAGCTGAGCGCCCACAATCTCGGCCCAGCGCGCGATGAGGGATCCGGACCCCACTTCGGATTCGAAACCTTGGTCGCGCACCCACCGACGCAGCACCGTGTCCAGGGTTTGTGGATCGCGGTCATTGGTGAAGGACGCCGGGGTGATACGCCGGCGCGGGACCCGCGGCGGTGCCGAGCGACTCGCGGCGCGGGCACGGAGCAGCATGATCCGTGCGAGGTCGACACCGGTGGCATCCGCTGGATCATCCAGCCCGGTCGACGCATCGTCCGGCGCGCGGTCCGGTGCATCACCGGGGAGCTCGTCAGTCACGGGGCGTCACAACACCCTCGTTGACGTCAAACCATGCCCCCTGCAGGGATGACGGCACATCGTTGGGGACAGCCGCGGTGATGAGCACCTGAGGAGCGCTATGCACGCGTTCGGCGAGAAGCTCACGCCGCTGGGTATCCAACTCAGCAAACACGTCGTCGAGGATGAGGACCGGGGCGGTGGACTCAGCAGTGAGGAGGTCATAGGCCGCCAAACGCAGGGCCAGCGCGGCGGACCAGGACTCCCCATGTGATGCGTATCCCTTAATGGGAGTCCCAGCCAGTGTCATATCCACATCATCGCGATGGGGTCCGACGAGGGTGATTCCACGGTCGAGCTCGTCGTTGCGTCGCCGGTCAATCTCCGACAGCACGGCGGTGTACGTCCGGGCCAATTCATCCGCGGTCACATCATCATCCGCGGTCACATCGTCATGGAGCTCCGGCACCGTGACACTGCGATACGTCATGTCAATGGTGCTCCCTCTCGGCACGAGCGTGGCATAGGCATGTGCGGCCAGGGGCTGCAACGCTGACGTCAACTCCCGGCGGGCGACGATGATCTCCGCACCCAGGCGGGCGAGTTGCTCATCCCACACCTCCAGTGTGCGCACGACCTCGTCGCGATTCGATCGACGTGCCGAGCCCGAGGACTTCAAGAGGGCATTGCGTTGCTTCAGGACCCGGTCATAGTCGGCCCGCGTGCCGGCCAAGCGTGGTTGCCGCTGGATGAGGAGATCGTCGAGGAACCGTCGTCGTTCGCTCGGGTCGCCCTTAACCAGGGCGAGGTCCTCGGGGGCAAACGTGACCGTGCGCAGGATGCCCAGGATGTCGCGGGTGCGGGGTGCGGGTGATCGATTGATGCGAGCTCGGTTGGCTTTGCCCGCGGTGATCTCAATCTCGAGCAGGATGGAGCGGTCATCGCGTACGACATCCGCCCTGATCACTGCCCTGTCTGCACCCTGCCGAATGAGTGGGGCGTCGGTGGCCACGCGATGACTGCCCAGTGTGGAGAGGTAGCCCACCGCCTCAACGAGATTGGTCTTGCCCTGGCCATTGGGGCCCACGAAGGTGTTGATGCCGGGCTCAAGGGAGACCTCGACGTTCGCGTAATTGCGGACGTCGATGAGAGAGACGTGCCGGACACGGACCGGTGGGTCGGAGGTCGAGGACACGTCAGCCGGCGAGGCGCACCGGCATCAGCAGGTAGCGGTACTCAACGTCGTTGTCTCCCGCACCGCTCAGCACCGCCGGTCGGGTTGACTGTGTGAAGGACAGCCGGGTGTCGGCGGCATCCAAGGCGGCGAGGCCATCAAGGAGGTACTGGGGATTGAAGGCAATGTCGAGAGGGTCGCCATCAAAAGTGCATTCGAGGGTCTCTGTCGCTTGCGCCTCATCCCCCGTGCCAGCGCGCAGGGTGACCTCACCGGCGCCGAAATCCAGTCGCACCGGGGTGTTGCGCTCTGCGACGAGTGCCACGCGCTTGACGGTCTCGATCAGGTCTGCCGTGACGACGACAGCCGTCGCCAATGTTTCGGACGGCAGGAGTGATCGGTACTTCGGGAACTCACCGTCAAGAAGCCGTGTCGTCGTACGCCGCCCGTCTCCTTCGAATCCCATCAATCCCTCACCACCCTCCGCCAATGACAGGTGCACCAGGTCAGCAGAGGACAGGGATTTAGCCGTGTCCGCGAGTGTGCGCGCTGGGACAAGTGCCTGGACCTCAAGCGAGGGTGACGCTGGGGTCCAGGTGAATTCCCTGACGGCAAGTCTGTAGCGATCTGTCGCCGCGAGGGTGATTGTGGACCCGTCGATCTCCACGCGAATCCCGGTGAGGGTGGGGAGGGTGTCATCACGCCCCGCCGCGATGGCCACCTGAGCGACAGCATGTGCAAGATCCGCCCCTGCGATTGTCCCTGAGGATGCCGGCATGGCGGGCAGGGATGGATAGTCCTCCACGGGGAAGGTCGGCAGCGCGAAGGAGGACTTCCCGCAGACAAGGGATACCCGGGTGCCATCCAATGTGATGACAACAGGCTGAGCGGGAAGGGCCCGAGAAATCTCAGCAAGAAGTCGTCCTGGGACGAGAGCGCGACCCGCTTCCGTAATGTCCGCGTGCACACCCACACGTGATGATGTTTCGTAGTCAAAGCTCGATACGACAAGACCTGACGACTCTGCCTCAATGAGGAGTCCCGCCAGGATCGGTAGCGACGGGCGGCTGGGCAGGGTGCGAGCGGCCCAGGCGACCGAGTCGGCTAGGGCGTCGCGCTCCACGCGGAACTTCACGGGGGCCTCCGGGTCCGGACCAGTGTGATGTCCGACAGTGTGACAAGTGGGCACGGTCGTGCCCGCAGACGCGTCATCCTTCCACCTACGTCACCGGGGGGCCAGGGGGTGGTGCGTTCTGGGTGTCCACAGCAACCGGGCCTGTGGTTGTGCATGAATGTCATCGGATGGTGTTACTCGTCATCGTCGTAGCACCGGTGGATGATGGGGACGGACGATGTCGTCACACGTCAAACGGCGAGCCGTTATCCACAATGGCTGTGGATAACAGGTGGAGAGTTCGACGTTGGGGGTGGATAGCCCGGATATGTGAGGGGATGGCGCCCGTTATGCGCCAGGTTGTCCACAAGGGGAGGGATCTTCCCGAAGGCCTGGAGGAGGTTGTCCACAGGTCTTCCCCATTGTGGGGACAGCGTGATTGTGAGATGTCGGTGGGACTGGTGGGTCGTGACTATGCCCCACGGGGGCGTCAGAGCCGGGATTGCGACTTGATTCGCGCGGTGAGGTCGGCGACCTGATTGTAGAGACTGCGCCGCTCACCGATGAGCTGGCGAATCTTGCGATCGGCATGCATCACGGTGGTGTGGTCGCGGCCCCCGAAGGCTTGGCCGATCTTGGGGAGGGAGAGGTCGGTGAGCTCTCGGCACAGATACATGGCGATCTGACGCGCGGTCACCAGGACGCGTGAGCGCGAACTACCGCAGAGGTCATCGACGGTCACTCCGAAGTACGCAGCGGAGGTGGTCATGATTTCTGCCGCCGTAATCTCCGGACCAGCCTCGGCGGGGAAGAGGTCCTTCAGGACAAGCTCGGCAAGTCCCAAATCAACGGGAGAGCGATTAAGTGAGGCGAACGCCGTAACCCGAATCAGGGCACCCTCGAGCTCACGAATGTTACTGGAGACCTTGGATGCGATGAATTCCAAAACCTCCGGGGGTGCTTGCAATCGTTCCTGAGCGCTCTTCTTACGCAGGATCGCGATGCGGGTTTCGAGGTCGGGGGGTTGCACATCTGTTGTGAGGCCCCACTCAAAACGAGAACGCATCCGACCCTCGAAGTCCTGGAGTTGCTTGGGTGCCATGTCTGAGGTGATGACAATCTGCTTGTTGGCGTTGTGCAGTGTGTTGAATGTATGAAAAAACTCCTCCTGGGTCTGGACTTTCCCCGACAGGAACTGGACATCGTCGACAAGCAGAATGTCGATATCTCGATACCGACGTTGGAACGAAGAGGACTTGTCATCACGGATGGAGTTGATGAATTCGTTGGTGAATTCCTCGGAACTGACGTAGCGCACCCGGGTGCCTTTATACAGGGTGCGTGCGTAATGCCCGATGGCATGGAGGAGGTGGGTTTTACCCAAACCAGACCCTCCGTAGACAAACAGGGGGTTGTACGCCTTGGCTGGCTGCTCAGCGACGGCGACGGCCGCGGCATGGGCGAAGCGATTGGAGGAGCCGATTACGAACGTGTCGAAGGTGTACTTGGCGTTGAGGCGGGCATCTTCACTGCGGGCCGCTACGCGGTCGCCGCTGCGGCCGGGTGAGCCGCCACCGGGACGTTCCGGCTGGGTGTCCGTGAGTTCCAACTGCGCCTGGTACGTGGCATCGGCTACCTCGTCGATCTCGTCTTCATCCGAGGGGGCCGCGATGCTGGGATCCACGGTCACAGCCAGTCGAATGTCACGTCCAAGTTGCGCGGACAGCGCAGCGGTGACCACCGGGCGCAGCCGAGTCTCCAAAACATCCTTGGTGAAGTCGTTGGGCGCGGCGATCAGGGCGGTGTCTTCAACAAGTCCGAGTGGCCGAGTCAAGGCCACAAACGCCCTCTGCTGGGGCGTAAGGGATCCGTCCGTGAGGGAATCCAGTGCTTTTGCCCACACATCGGCCAGGTCCGTCGTTGTCTCCACGGGACTCTCCCCTCGTCACGCCCGCCCCACGCTTCCCACAAGTTGTCCACAGGTGTGGACATGCGGAATGCGAGGGCTATCGGTCGGACCCTAGTAGCGGACTGCGGACGACTCAAGTGCGGGTGCGAGCAAACTGTGGACGACTTCGGCGTGTCGACGACGAGTCCCGCAGGGGTGCTGATTGGATGCACCTCTCATCGGGAGGCTCCCGGATTTGTCGCCTGTGCTTCCTGTCTGTACTGTTATGGGGCCTCGGGCTGTGCCCGGGGATCCTTAACACTGAGCAGGAGTCAGGTCATGTCGAAGCGCACCTTCCAGCCCAATAACCGACGTCGGGCGCGCACGCATGGCTTCCGCACCCGCATGCGCACCCGTGCCGGCCGCGCCATCATGGCAGCGCGTCGAGCCAAGGGCCGCGTGCGCCTGTCGGCCTAACGTCCACCGGCGCAGGCTTCTATGCTGCCGGCGCGCTATCGCCTCACAACGCAATCCGCGATCACGGACACCATCCGTCGTGGTGGGCGAGCGCGCAGCGGAGGCCTAGTTGTCCATCTCGTCAGTGACCACACCGGCGCGCGGGACAACTCCCTAGGCACCCGGACCGACGGGTCCGCCCCGCGCGCGGCGTTCGCCGTGAGTAGGGCCGTGGGCAATTCCACCGTGCGGCATCAGGTGGTCCGGCGAATCCGGGCATTTTTGCCGCCGATCCTGGACACCTTGCCCGCGGGCAGCCGCATGGTGATTCGTGCCCTACCGGAGGCGGCCGGGCAATCCAGTGCACACCTGCGACGGGACCTCGTGAAGGCCCTGGGGAAGCTCGGTGTCAGCGCGCCGGCACCTCAACCCGTACCCGAGGGCCCTGTCGCCGAGGTCATCGCGCCCAGTCACCCGCGTCGCCACGGGCTGGCGGGAGTGCTGTGGATTCTGGGAGCACCGGTGCGTGTGCTCCTGCTATCTGTGATCTGGGTGTATCGCCACACGTTTTCACTCATCCTGCCGCCAACCTGTCGCTACTACCCGAGCTGTTCGGCGTACGCGCTGGGAGCTCTCCAGGAGCATGGTGCAGCCAAGGGGAGTGTGCTGGCGGGATGGCGTCTCCTGCGGTGCAACCCATTTACGCCCGGTGGGCTGGACCCTGTGCCGGCGCGGGGGCACTGGCGACCGGATATTCACCCGGACGGGACCCCGCGCGACGACGTTGGAACAGCGGCCTAATACTCTTCACGAGCGGCACCGTGCCGCCTGTCCTTCCCCGGAGTGCGCGTGTTCATTATTGACTGGCTCGGCACCGGCGTCAGCTGGATCCTCGTGCAGTTCCATGCCCTCCTGTCGGCCATCGGGATGGATCCCGCGAGTGGATGGACCTGGTCCTTCTCGATCGTGGGCCTGGTCATCGTCATTCGTATCATCTTGATCCCGCTGTTTGTGAAGCAGATCAAGGCGCAGCGCAACATGCAGATCATCCAGCCGCGCATCAAGGAGATCCAAAAGAAGTACAGCGGTGACCGTGAGAAGCAGTCGCAGGAAATGATGAAGATCTATAAGGAGACCGGCACCAACCCGCTGGCATCCTGTCTGCCGATCCTGCTCCAGGCACCCATCTTCTTCGCTCTCTTCAGGGTGCTTCAAGGCATCGCCATGTACAACACCGAGGACCCCGGTTATGAGGCGCCGGGAGTTTTTGCCTGGCCCCAGTACGCCGATCTGCTGCCCCAGGCACATGAGGCGTCAATCTTCGGTGTCCCTCTGTATGGCTACTTCATGGGTGCCAGCGAGGTGGCCGCCGATGGCTTCAACCCATTGAACACTCGGATTTTGTCCCTCATCCTCATTGCTTTGATGACGACGACAACATTCCTCACCCAGCGCCAACTCATCGTGAAGAATTCCGCTCCTGACAATCCCTTCGTAAAGCAGCAGAAGATTTTGCTGTATGTCTTCCCGGTCATCTTCGCCATCGGCGGCATCAACTTCCCGATCGGTGTGCTGATCTACTGGTTGACAACCAACCTGTGGACGATGGCGCAGCAGTTCTACGTCATCCGCAATAACCCGCAGCCCGGGACGCCTGCTTTTGACGCGTGGGAGCTGCGCAAGGCGGAGAAGGCGGCCAAGAAGAGCGGCGTAGCGATTGTGGTCGAAGAGGAACAGCCGGTGGAGCCAGCACCACGGGTGCAACCCAAACGCCAAACGCGCAGTAAGCGCAACAAGGGAGGCGGCCCAGCCGCACCCACGCCCACGAAAGGAACGCCATGACCGCCGAGACCGATGCCGCCGTTGTCACCGAGGTTGAGTTAGACGTCGTCGAGGCGCCGGAGACGGACGCCACGGCCCCCACCAAGACGGGCGACCTCCTTGAGCAGGAGGGGGATGCCGCGGCGGACTATCTCGAGGGCCTGTTGGACATCGCCGATCTCGACGGTGATATCGACATTGACGTCGATGGTGATCGCGCCCAGGTGTCCATCGTGGAGGTCAACGCGGGTGAGTTGAAGAAGCTCGTGGGGGTCGATGGCGAGGTGCTGGATGCGCTCCAGGAGTTGTCCCGTCTCGCCGCCGCGCAAGCGACGGGTCAGCGGTCGCGGCTCATGCTGGACATCGGTGGTTTCCGCCTGGCCCGGCGCCGGGAGCTGGAGGCACTGGCCCAGACGGCTATTGATGAAGTGACGTCCACGGGTGAGCCGGTGCGGTTGGCCGCGATGAACGCTTTTGAGCGCAAGGTCGTGCACGACGTCGTATCGGCGTCCAGTCTGAGTAGTGAGTCGGAGGGCGTCGATCCTGATCGGCGCATTGTGATCCGGCCAGCGTCGTGATGACGTCGGTCCCGAACGACCTCTGATCCGACCGTGGACGGACCCGGCCCGGTGCCTGAGGTTGTATCTCAGGTCGTCCCGGATGCCGCTGCTGCACATGTATTGACGCGCTACGCGGAGTTTCTGGCGACGGCGGGAGTGGAGCGCGGGTTGATTGGCCCGCGTGAGGTGCCGCGGTTGTGGGATCGCCACGTGCTCAACTGTGCGGTCGTCACCCCCTTGGTCGCGGCCGGTGCGAAGGTGATCGATGTGGGATCCGGGGCTGGCCTGCCGGGTGTGGTGTGGGCCATTGTGCGCGAGGACATCACAGTGACCTGCTTGGAGCCGCTGCAGCGGCGGGCTGTCTTCCTGGAGGAAGCGGTCACCATGCTGGGACTCCAGGACAGAGTCGTCGTTGTGCGGGCCAGAGCCGAGGACATTGTGCGAGGCCGCGGTCCGGTCACGTCGTTGCGCTCCAGTGTCGTTACGGCTCGTGCTGTGGCGCCCCTGGAGCGCCTGGCCGGGTGGACCGTGCCACTGCTGTCTCCGGGAGGAACCCTCCTGGCCCTCAAGGGGCAGTCGGCTGCGGAGGAGGTCTCCCTCGCGTCGGCAACACTGGAGCGGTTGGGTGTTGTTGAGGTGGACATCGTTGAATGTGGGCTGGGCGTTGTGGACCCGCCCACGATTGTCGTCCGGGCGCGCACGGCTGCGTAGACGCGGCTCCCCCTTCCGAAAGCGTTGACCTAAAAGTCAGCGGGCCGGAGGAAGCTTTCCTATGGCCTCACTCTTCGCTGCGGCTGTCCACTGCCGTCAAGAGCCAGGAACAAACACGGGCATCGCGTCCAGCACCTTGGTGCAGATGTCGACGATCCGTCCCGCCTTGACGCAGTCCTCAAGGACGTCGTCGGGAGCGAGAGGCAGCTCGTCGCGCTTCGGGTACTCCGCGGAGCCGCGCGCCTGCTTCAGGCGTAGGAACGGACGCAGATCGCGTCCCATCGGCGGATCCAACTGGGTGAGGACCGCGTCGTAGGCCGCTTGGTGATGACCGCGCAGGCTCGTGGTGCGCAGCCCTTGATTCGCCAACACCGCAGACAGAGCTTTGCGTGCCGCGTCGTAGACCATCGCGTACCCGCCCTCGGGGTCGGTGGCGGCGATGACCCGGGCGCTGGCCAGGTGCTGACGGGCATGGGCGAGCAGCAGGTCCGCATGCTCACGACTGGCCGGGACCTGCTCCAGCGCGCCAGAGCCGAGCATTGCTTCGATGGTGCCGCGGCCCTGGTCCCAGCGCAGGCTCACGCGTCGACCCTTGCGCCCAAGGGCAGTTCGACCAGCGGTCGGGACTGCACAGCCAGCAGGAACGGGTCATCGGCTGGGTTGGTCCACCGGTCCGCCCGCACCCGACGAACGTTGATCTCCCGGTTGAGGGTCGCGGCAACAGCCTGAACTGCGTCGTTCAGGTCGTCGAGGTCGGCGTCGCCGACGACCAGAACATCGACGTCCTGCGGGATGCCGCCGCTACTGCCCTGATGTCGGGCGGCCCACGACCCGTAGATGTAGGCGTGAGCGATGCCGGGCACGTCAGCCAGCGCCTGCGTGAGCAGGGGCATGGGTCCGTAGGTGACGGTGAGCAGGTCAGTCAGAGGACGGGCGATGATCGTGTTGGTGTTCGCACGGAGCATGCGGTTGTTGCCGACCCGCTCCTGCGTGACCCACTGGGCGGTTGTTAGCCGGTTCGCCTCGGCGTGAACCGCCCGCACGCTGGCGTGAGAGCGCCTGGCCAGGTCGGTGAGGCTGAAGGCGCGCTCGGGGTTCAGGAAGAGCGTGGCGAGCATGTCGCCCTGCACCCGTGAGCGAAGCATGGGTAGCAACGGCGACTCCGTAGTTTCCATAAGAGGTAATGTATCTTACCTGTGGCGTAAGTCAAGGAGCCTGAGCAGTTGGCAGGCTATTGGGGGGTCAGATTGCGCCGTGAGACTGCCGGCGCAATCTTCATGAGATTCGAAAGTCAACCGATTGAGTCAACGCTTTCGGATGGGGGGACGCGGCTGGCTCGAAACACCGATCGTGGTGAAGTCGAACCCTGTCCTATCCTGGATGCTGATGTCCGTTGCGCCCGGGGACGGGTTGATGCAGCCTCGCCGTACCCACAGACGGGGTATGGGTGCAGAATAGGGCCGTGAGTACACCGCTAACTGGACTGGGCTGGCCTGTTTCACGTGAAACACACAGCGGGGATGTTTCACGTGAAACGTCGTTTCTTACGGGCCTAGGGTGGCCGGGAGATACCTCCGCGCAGTCCACTCCTGCCGAGACGCCGACAAAGAGTCCCTCGTGACCCGAATCCTGGCCGTGGCGAATCAAAAAGGCGGCGTGGGGAAGACAACGACAACGGTCAACATCGCCGCCGCCCTGGCCCTGGCCGGCAAGCACGTCCTCGTGATTGATCTGGATCCGCAGGGCAATGCCTCCACGGCCCTGGGGCTGGAGCACCACAGCGGGGTGCCCAGCACGTACGAGGTGCTGACCCAAGACCTCCCCCTGCGAGACATCGTCACCCGCAGCCCCGAGGGGGACGGGAGACTGTGGGCCGCACCCGCCACGATTGACCTCGCCGGAGCTGAGATCGAACTTGTGTCGCTCGTTGCTCGGGAGGGACGCCTCGACCGGGCAATTCAGCTCTATGTCGAGGACCATGCCCGCCAGCACGGTGCGCCCCTGGACTACGTGATCATTGACTGTCCCCCCAGCCTGGGTCTTTTGACCCTCAATGCCCTGGTCGCGGCGCGGGAACTCCTGCTGCCCATCCAGTGTGAGTACTACGCCCTGGAGGGGGTGTCCCAACTTCTGCGCACCGTCGACCTCGTGACTCGCCATCTCAATCCGAATCTGCGGGTGGGTGCCGTGATTCTCACGATGTACGACGGGCGCACTCGACTGTCCTCGCAGGTGGTCCAGGAGGTCCGGGCGCATTTTGGGGAAGCCGTCCTGCCGACCCTCATCCCCCGATCGGTGCGTCTGTCCGAGGCCCCGTCCTATGGCCAGACCATCCTCGGGTACGACGCGGGATCCTCGGGTGCGCTGGCCTATATCCAAGCGGCCAGCGACCTGGTCGAACGTGAGGGAATGGGATAGTTATCCACAGGTTATCCACACACTAGTTTTGCCCTCAACTACCAGGGGAGACGCTATGGCAGAAGCTCGTCGCGGGCTAGGTCGCGGGCTGGGCGCCCTGATCCCGGATGCCCCGGAGTCGGCGACGCCCGGCACCTTCGCGGGATCCAGTCCAACGTCGGCACCGCTCGGCGCCACGTATCTGGAGGTCCGGGCCGCCGATGTGGTCCCCAATCCCCGGCAGCCCAGGCAGGTCTTTGACCCCGAAGCCCTCGCGGAGTTGGTCCACTCGATCACAGAGGTGGGTCTCCTCCAGCCCATCGTGGTGCGTCGGCGCCACCCTGGCAGTGACGCGGATGCACCCTTTGAACTCGTCGCTGGTGAGCGTCGATGGCGTGCATGTCAGATGGCCGGGCTCGACGCCATCCCCGCCATCGTCCGCGACACGGCTGATGACGAGCTGCTGCGCGATGCCCTCCTGGAAAATCTCCATCGCGCGAACCTCAATCCACTGGAGGAAGCAGCGGCGTACCAGCAACTCCTGGCTGACTTCGGTGGCACCCAGGAGGAGCTTGCCCGCAAGCTTGGACGATCACGGCCGCAGGTCGCAAACACCATGCGACTACTCAAACTCCCGCCGCAGGTGCAGCGTCGTGTTGCCGCGGGTGTCATTAGCGCTGGCCATGCTCGCGCCCTCCTGTCACTGGACAACCCCGCAGCGATGGACGCCCTCGCCGAACGCATCATCAGGGAGGGACTCTCGGTGCGTTCTGTCGAAGAGATCGTTCTCATCGGGGACGACGATGGCCCGCGCAAGCGTCAGCACCGCAAACGTCACCCCGGTGACGTCGACGTGCTGTCTGAGACCGGTGAGATTGCGGCGCTCCTCAGCGACCACCTCGATACACGAGCGCGAGTGGAGGGTGCACGCACGGCGTCGGCGAAGGGCCGCCTCGTGATTGAGTTTGCTGACCTGGAGGATCTGCGGCGCATTCGCGACCTCTTGACGCACTGACGCGATCCAAGATCGACGGATCGCGCACCATGCTGATGAGTGCGAGTATTGTCGCGACGTCGGACTCGATTGTCAGACCACCAGGAGACAGTGATGCGCACGGTGATCATCGGCGGAGGCGTCCTCGGCCTGACCCTGGCGTATGACCTCGCTCGTCAGGGTGTCGACGTCGACGTTATTGACGCCCGCCGCCCAGGCCTGGGCGCATCAGAGGTGAATGCGGGTTGGGTCGTGCCGGCCGAGGCCGCTCCTGTGCCGGGGCCCGGACTGATCGCCAAGTCACTGAAGTGGATGGTGCGCCGCGACTCACCCCTCTACATTCGGCCATCCCTCCAGCCCTCGCACGTGCGCTTCATGGTCAGCATGTGGCGGCGCTGCAATGCACGTGACTTCCGCAGGGGATTCCAGGCACACCTGGCACTGGCTGAGACGACCAACGAGATCCTGGACGACTATGCCCGCAACGGCGTGGTGTTTGACTCCTACGAGCAGGGTCTCCTCATGGCCTTTGCACACCGATCACACCTGGAGCATCACCTGGGCGACCTGGACATCCCCACGTCCTTTGGCCTTGATCCCCAGGTCCTCATCGGCGACGAGATCCAACAGGTCGAGCCTGGTTTGCGCGCGGGGCTCGGGGGAGGCATCTACTTCCCAGGGGAACGCCATCTTGACGCTGCGTCACTCACCACGGGACTGCGCGCACGGTGCATCGAACTCGGTGTCACCATCACGGCGGACACACCCATTGATGCGGTGGAGCGCCTAGGGGAGCGTGTCCTTGCTGTGCGCAGTGGTGACCGGCGCATTGCAGCGGACATGTTTGTCGTCGCTGCCGGCGCATGGACGGGACGCATCACCGCGATGTTCGGAGTGCCGCTACCGATCCGTGCCGGCAAGGGCTACTCCTTGGACCTCACACCCGCGCCCGTGCAGGTGCGCACGGCGCTCAACCTCTCCGATGCCAAGGTGGCAATGACGCCGTACGCCGGTCGACTGCGTCTGTCGGGCACGATGGAATTCGCCGGCCATGACGAGAAGGTCAACCAGACCCGGGTGCAGGCCATCCTGCGCGCGCCCACGAACTACTTCGATGACTATGTGGCACCGTCGCATGCACCGCAGGCCCGGGCGGGCATGCGACCCATGACTCCGGATGGCATGCCGGTGATCGGTCTGCTTCCCGGCACCGACAACAGCTATGTCTCCAGTGGTCACGGCATGCTGGGCATAACACTCGGCCCCGGTACGTCCCTTGCGCTCGCGGAACTCATGCTCGGCACGGCCCGACCGACTCAACTGCTGCCCTTCACCCCCGACCGATTCGTCCGGCGTCCTCGACCCATGCCGGCCCTCGCCCGATCCGGAGCACACCGATGACTCTTACCGGAATTCTCGTTGCCCTTGTCACGCCCTTTGCCGAGGACGGCAGCATCGATGACGCCGGCATCACCGATCACGTCAATCGCATGGTGGCGGCCGGCATTCACGGTCTCGTTCCACTGGGTACGACGGGTGAGTTCACCACGATGACCACCGCTGAGCGTGAGCGTGTGTGCGAGGCCGTCATTCAGGCTGCAGGTGGGCGCATACCGGTGGTTCCGCACACCGGTGCACAGTCGACCGCGGAGACCATCTCGCTGAGTCGTCACGCGCAGACGTCCGGAGCCGCTGGCGTGATGATCGTGCCGCCGTACTACGACCCACTGCGCCTGCACGAACTACGGGCGCATCTGACTGCCGTGGGTGAGGCCATCGATATTCCGATCGTGTACTACAACGTCCCCGGGGCCACGGGATTGCGCCTGACACCGGAGGAGCTTGCATCGCTCGGCGACATACCGGGGGTGGACTACATCAAGGACACGAGCGGTGACTTCTCATCGGTGACCGCGTTGCTCATGAACTACTCCGACCGCATCACCACATTCAACGGATGGGACACGCTCACCTTCGGGGCACTTGCGACGGGTGCCACGGGATCGGTGTGGGGCATGGCCAATCTGCTGCCCGAACAGGCCGTCAAGCTCTACGACGTGGTTGCCGTCAAGGGTGACCTCGCGGAGGGTCGTCGTCTCTGGGCGGGGCTCTGGCCGGTCAACAACCTGCTGGAGTCGCACAACTACGTCGCTGCTATCAAGGCGGGTCTTGAGGAGATTGGCGCACCGGCGGGCCCGACGCGTGCACCGGTCAAGCCGCTCGACCCGGCCGTCCGTGCGGAGCTTGGCCGCCTCCTGCGCCATGCTCAGACGCTGTGACGCACTCCTGTGACCCCGGTCCTCTGACGTGACACTGCGCCTGACGGCTTTAGAAGCCCACGCGGAGGGAGAGCCCGGTCGGGTGATCGTGGACGTGGACGATCTCGTCCCGGGTGACACCATCGCGGAGAGATTCGCCTATGCCTCGCGCGAGTTGCACGGTCTGCGTCGCCTGGTGCTGCATGAGCCGCGCGGCTATCCGGGTCTGTGCGCTGTGCTGGCACTCACCCCATCCGACCCGCGCGCAGATGTAGCCATCATCGTGATGGAGCAGGGTGCCTTCACACCCATGTCGGGCAGCAACACGATCTGCACCGTGACAGCCCTGCTGGAGTCGGGCCGAATCCCCATGGTGGAGCCCATGACGACGGTGATTGTCGAGACGGCGGTGGGGTTGGTGACCGTCGACGCCCGATGCGCCGATGGCAAGGTGCTCGATGTCACGATCCACAATGTGCCGGCGTTCGCCGTTCACCTGGGCGTGCCGCTTGATGTGCCAGAGCTCGGGACAGTGCCGGTCGACATTGCCTTCGGCGGACAGTTCTTCGTGCTGGGCAATGCGGCGGACCTGGGTGTCGGGCTGGCACCCTCCGACGCCAAGGACCTGCTGAGCATCGGTGCGCGGATGAAGCTGGCCGTGAATCGCCAGTATCCGGTGGCACATCCGCTCAACCCGGGAATCGACTCCGTCAACCTCGTGATGATCACCGGTCCGGGTGACGGCGCGGGCATCGATGGCCGCAACGCCATGGTGATGGCGACGGACCGCCTGAGCGATGACCCCATCACCTGGACGGGTGCACTGGATCGGTCACCGTGCGGCACCGGCACCTGCGCCCGGATGGCATGCATGCACGCGCGTGGGGAGTTGGCGCTGGACCACGCCTTCGTCCACCAGGGCATGCTCGATACGACGTTCACCGGTCGGCTGGTGGGCGAGACGACGGTGGGTCCCTACCCCGCTGTGCTGCCCACCATCACCGGGCGCGGTTGGGTGACGGGACGCAGTGAGTGGATCCTTGACGAGAGTGATCCCTTCCCCGAGGGCTACACCATCGGTGACATCTGGCCGGCGTGATGAGTGGGCCGCAGGTCGGGGTGAATGCCATGGCCGGGATCAATCGCATCGCACCACAGCTCTCCGGCCCGGCTCTGTTTGACCAGGACTGGTTGTCGGTCTTCTTCCTGCACTGGGCCGTTGACCCGGTAGACGTCGCATCACTCTTCCCGCGCGGCACCCGACCTGACGAATTCAACGGGGCGACGTACGTCGGTCTCGTGCCATTCCGCATGGTCAGGGCGGGGGTCGGTCGTGGACTGCCGACGCCGTACCTCGGCACGTTCCTGGAGTGCAATGTGCGGTTGTATTCCGTCGACGATCAGGGCCGACACGGTGTTGTCTTCCTCAGCCTGGAGGCATCCCGCTGGGTCACGGGCATGTCAGCACGCTGGGGATATCGCCTGCCGTACACCTGGGCGCGCATGCACGTACGCCAGCGCGGGGCACGCTGGAGGTGGCTCTCGCAACGACGCTACCCGCGTGGTGGCGACTCGATGGAACTCTCACTCGACGTGGGTGATCCGATTGAGCCGACGGACCTCGAGGTCTTTTACACCGCGAGGTGGGGCTTGCATTCCACACTCGCGGGGCGCACGCTGTGGACGCCCAATGAACATCAGCCCTGGTCGCTGCGATCCGCCCACGTCGTCTCACTCGAGGAGGACCTCATCTCCCGGGCCGGGGTGGACGTCCGCGGTGGGCCGACTGAGCGTGTCCTGTACTCCCCCGGCGTGCACACGACCTTTGGACGACCGGTCCCGGTCGGGTACGTCCCGACCTCGCAAGAGGTGCGGATGCCGCACATCGCGGCGCGGCGTACGGTGGGCCGGTGAGTGAGCCCGAGGACACGTCAAGCGGGGCCACCACGGTGAGTGATCGCGGTCGATCCGACGCGCGGCCCATGACAAGCACGCTGTACGGCGTTCTCGGTGTGGTGTCAGCAGCCTTCGGTGTCGCCGTCGGCACCCTCGTGGCGGCGTTCACCGACCCCGCATTTGCTCCCATCGAGGTGGTTGCGTCGACAGCCGTCGACATCCCTCCTGCCATCGTCAAGGAATGGGCGACGTCGACCTTTGGGACGGCGACGAAATCCATCGTGATCGTTGTGGTGATCGTCGCGGTGGTTGTGCTGTCCGCATGGGCCGGTGTCATGGCACGGCGGAGGATGAGCCTGGGTGTGCTGATGATGCTGGTCGGTGGTGCGGCCGGGGCGGCAGCAGCCCTCCTGCGTCCCATCGACACGCTGCTGGCTCCGATTCCGGCGCTCATCGCGGGTGGTGTGGCGGCAGGGACGCTCTGGGCGTTGGTGCGCTGGAGTGTGACCGACGTCGCTGTGGTCCCGGATGGGATCACCTTCGGTGATGTCGTTGCTCCGGCAGCGGCTGTGGATCGGCGCGGATTCCTGCTCGGTGTCGGTGGTGTTGTCCTTGTCGGCGGGGCCGTCTTTGCCAGCGCGCGCTGGCTGACCAATCAGGCCAGTGCCGTGGCGTCCCGGGTGGCCACCGTGCTTCCGCGACCGGCAGCTCCACTGCCGGCCTTGCCCGCGTCCGTCCAGGCTCCCGTGCCCGGTATGACACCGTTTATCACCCCGAACAGCGACTTTTATCGGATTGATACGGCCATCCTCGTGCCGCAATTGGCGGCAGAGGAGTGGTCGCTGACCATTGATGGGATGGTGCGTCGCCCCCTCACCATCACCTACGCCGATCTCCTCGATATGGAGATGGTCGAGCGAGACGTCACCATCATGTGCGTGTCCAATCCCATCGGCGGCGACCTCATCGGCACGGCCCGATGGTTGGGCACCCCCCTGATGCCGCTGCTCGAGCGTGCAGGCATTGAGGTCGGCGCGGATCAGCTGCTCAGTACGTCCATCGATGGATGGACCTGCAGTACTCCCCTGGATGGCCTCGCCGAGCGCGAGCCACTCCTCGTCGTGGGCATGAACGGCGAACCGCTGCCGATCCAACACGGCTTCCCCGTGCGCATGGTGATCCCCGGTCTGTATGGATTCATCTCCGCGACCAAGTGGGTCACCAGCATCCAGGTCACGACGTACGCCGCCGACCCGGCGTACTGGACGGTGCGCGGCTGGGCGACCGACGCACCCGTCCTCACCGGCAGTCGGATTGACCTGCCCTCGGGCAGCCTCTCCGCGGGCCTCACCGGGATCGCCGGGATCGCCTGGGCGATGGACGGTGACGGCATTTCCCGCGTTGAGGTGAGTGTTGACGGGGGAGCCTGGCAGGACGCCACGCTGGCTGATCAGCCCACACCGCGGACCTGGCGTCAGTGGTGGATCGACTGGGAGGCCTCCTCTGGCTCGCACGTCATTGCCGTGCGCGCGACCAATGGTCTGGGTGAGGTGCAGACGAGCGAGGTCCAAGACGTGATTCCCTCGGGGGCCACCGGTTATGACACCCGCAGTGTCGACGTTGCGTAGGCTGATGACATGAAGCCGATTCTGATCTACGACGGCGACTGTGGCTTTTGCACCGTTTCAGCCAACGCCATGCGCCGCTGGATCCGGCCGCGGGCGCACATCCAGCCGTGGCAGAGCACCGATATCGCTCGCTTTGGTCTCACCGATAAGGAATGCACGACAGCTGTGCAGTTCGTCCTCTCCGATGGCAGTGTCCGGGCCGGAAGCCGGGCGATCATGGCCATGTTGCGATCCGCGCCCGTGCCCTGGCCGGTGCTCGGTCACGTGGGTGACTTGCCCGGGGTGGCGCAGTTGGCCAATGTCACCTATCTGTGGATCGCCAAGAACCGCCATCATCTGCCAGGGTCCACCGAGGCCTGCGCCGTTTCGGCGGCTACGGCCGCCTGAGGTCACGGAGCCGTTGAGCCCTGTTTCCGCGTCGGGGGATGACAAAGCCGGCCAGGGTGGGCGTCACACTCGGGCGGTGGCGCGATCGACCAGGGCCGCCATCTGCTGACCCATGTCCAGCCCCGCGGCGGTGAGTGCCTGAGGCACCAGGGATGTCTCGGTCATCCCCGGTGCGACGTTGACCTCGAGGAACCACGGTGTGCCGTCGGCGTCCACGATGAAGTCACTGCGTGACCAGTCCCGTAGCCCGAGGGTCGCGTGCGCGAGCAGCGCAACATCTGCCGCGGCCTGTGCCACAGCCGGGTCGAGACGTGCCGGCACGTGGAATTCCGTCGTGCCGGCGGTGTAGCGCGCGGCATAGTCGTAGAAGCCCCCATCGGCACAAATCTCCACAGCCGGGAGCGCGACCGGGCCCTCCGATGTTTCGACAACACCGATGGCCACCTCGGTGCCGGTGACGAAGCGCTCCAGGAGGGCAGCATCACCGTAGGCAAACGCCCCCATCATCGCCGCGGGCAATTCCTCATGGGCGCGGACGACGCTGACGCCCAGCGCCGATCCGCCCCGGGCGGGCTTGACCACGAGCGGCAGCCCGATACCGGCTTCGAGGGCAGCCATCACTCCGGGTGCACCGAGTTCGCGGAAGGTGGCATGGGGAAGCGCGACGGACTCCGGTGTCGACGCACCGGCACGGCGTACAAGCGTCTTGGCGATCGGCTTATCGAAGGCGAGTCGACACGCGGCGGGACGCGACCCGACGTAGGGCAGGCCAAGGCATTCGAGCACGTCCCGGAGGGCACCGTCCTCACCGGCACTGCCATGGAGCAGGGGGACTACGCAGTCAGGAGCATCTGCTGCAAGTGCGCCGAGGAGCGCTGCGTCTACGTCGCGCTCAACAATGTCCCAGTCGGGGCGGGCAGCGCGCAGGGCTTCGGCGACACGACGACCAGAGCGCAGCGACACCTCACGCTCGGCGTTGAGTCCGCCAGCGAGGATCATGACCTGCATGGGTGCCTTCCGGTCGTGGGATTCAGTGTGACTGACACGGTGTCAGAGCACATTGGGTGCGGGGTTGTCCGATCCGTCACCATCGCGCAGCACATGTCCGGTGCCGAAGGTCTGCGCCAACTCAAGTTCTGATTCGATGACCCCGGCGAGACGACGGACCCCCTCGCGGATGCGATCCGGATCGGGATAGCAGTAGGACAGGCGCAGATGTGCGCGCCCTTGACCATCGACGTAGAAGCCGGTCCCGGGGACGTAGGCGACCAGCGCGGCGATTGCGCGCGGCAGCATGGCCTTGGAATCCAGGCCCTCCGGCAGTGTTAACCACGAATAGAACCCACCCTGCGGATGCGTCCAGGTGGTGCCTGCCGGCATGAGTTGATCGAGGGTCTCGAGCATGGCGTCACGACGTTCGCGATACAACTCACGGAAGACCTTGACCTGCTCCCGCCAGGGTTGCGTCGCGAGGTAGTCCGACACGGTGAACTGGGCGTAGTTGGATGGGCACAGCACGGCCGACTCGGCGGCGAGGACGAGCTTTTCGCGTACGCCGTGGGGAGCGACAGCCCAACCGACGCGGAGTCCGGATGCGATCGTTTTGGAGAAGGAGCCGAGGTAGACGACCTGCTGATCGTCATCGGCACGGATCGCCCGAGGCGGGGGACCCTCAAAGCCGAGGAGGCCGTAGGGATCGTCCTCGAGGAGCAACACCCCCTCGCGCTGGGCGATGGCGAGGATGTCCTGGCGACGCTGCGGCCCCTGCGTCACTCCGGCAGGGTTGTGGAACGACGGGATCGTGTAGATCATCTTGACCCGTTTGCCGTCTGCGCGCGCCGCGATGATGGCTGCGTCGAGTGCGGAGGGCACGAGGCCTTCAGCGTCCATGGCCACGTGCACGATGTCGCACTCGTAGGAGCGGAAGACTCCAAGTGCGCCGACGTACGACGGGGCTTCGACGAGGACAACGTCACCCGGATCACAGAAGACGCGGGTCACGAGATCCAGAGCCATCTGCGATCCGGTCGTGACGACGATGTCATCCGGATGCGCGGTGATGCCGACCTCGCTCATGACATCAAGAATCTGCTCCCGCAGGGTGACGTCACCCTGGCCGGATCCGTACTGCAAAACCTGCGTGCCGCGCTCTCGGATGAGACGCGACGCCGTCTCGGCGAGGATGTCGAGTGGAAGTGCCTGGACGTAGGGCATGCCCCCGGCGAGGGAGACAACCTCAGGACGCGATGCGACGGCGAAGAGCGCGCGGATTTCGGAGGCGGTCATACCGCGCGCGCGGGCGGCATAGGAATCCACCCAGGGGTCTAGCCTCGACCCTCCACTCATCACGCACCTCCCTGTCTCCCGCGTCATGGCCCTATCCAGCCCCACGTCGAGTCTCTATGCTGACGGATGGCTTCGATGAGGCGTGGGATGGGGTGAGGGGCGTGGCGAACGACGTCGCCGAGAGGGGCGGCTCCGTGCTGGCCTTCCTCGTCCTGGCCGTCCTCGTTTTTGCCCTCGGTGCCGCGGTGGGATTTGTCGGGCGACTCCTCTGGCCCGGCCAACGCTGACGCAAGTCCGGACACGCTGGTGTCCGGGAGCCCCCTCAGTCCGCGGGGGCAAAAAAGTCGATCACCGCGGTGGCAATGGCCTCACCCACAGTGTCGCGGAATCGTGGATCAGCCAGGCGCGCAGCATCCCCGGCGTGGGAGAGGTAGCCGAGCTCGACCCACACCGCGGGCATGGTCGTCAGCCTCAGGAGATCCCAGGTGCGGGGATGGCTACGACAATCAACGAGGTCGGTACGCCGACACACCTCTTCTTGGATCTGCTCCGCAGCCACACGGCCGCTTTCGGAGAGTGCACCGCCCAGGGGTGCACCGAAGTAGAACGTGGCAAAGCCGTTGGCTCCGGGCAGATCAACGCGCTCAACATGAAGTGACACGAGCAGGTCAGCTCCCGCATCGTTGGAATACACGGCGCGCACATGTTCATCGACCAACTCGGGTGTGGGGGTGCGCGTGTACATGACCTGGGTGCCGAGCGCGGCCAGTCGACCCTCAATGCGTGCGCATACGTCGGCCACGATGGTTGCCTCGGTGAGAGCGAATCGTTCGTCAGCATCAGCACCACCCGGGTCGAGCACGATCACCTTGCCCGCGACCCCGGAGCGCAACTCCTGCATTGCCTGCCGCTCTCGAATCAAGACAGCGTTGCCGTCACCCACCGTGCGGGTGAGGCGTTCGAGTGCCCAGTAGGTGGTGAAGCCACATGTCCCGTCTGACTCGAGGCCGACATTGCGTTGGAACTCACGTAAAGCTCGGTCGGTGAGGACGCCGAAGATCCCGTCGGGTCGACCGCAGTCAAAACCCATTCGCGTGAGCCTGTCTTGCAGATCCTGCACATCATCACCATGGATGAGGTGGCCGGGTGTGAAGGCCAAGACCCGATCCCCGAGGGCCCAGCGAGCCTCGTCGAGATGGCGAAGTGTTTGCGGACCGACGATACCGTCCACGGGGATCCCACGCTGCTGCTGGAATGTCCGAACGGCTTGCTCAACGTCGTGGTCAAACTCAACGTCATCATCAAGGGATGCCGTCGCGCGGTCGGGGTCCACGTCGATCAAGGACAGACGTACGAGGCGCGCGCGGATGTCTGCCACCGCGACGCCGGAGTCCCCGCGCCGGATGACGGACACCCTCGACTACTGGAGGAAGGGCTGGAGGTCGGAGAGCAGCGCTGCCTTGGGCTTGGCCCCGATGATCGTCTTCACGACATCGCCACCGGAGTAGACGTTGAGCGTGGGGATCGAGGTGATGCCGTACGACGCTGCCGTCTTGGGGTTTTCGTCAACGTTGAGTTTGGCGACGGTGATGGTGCCGTCGTACTCGTTGGCGATCTCCTCCAGGATGGGGGCGACCATGCGGCACGGACCGCACCACTCGGCCCAAAAATCGACGATGACGGGGTGCGGGCTCTTGAGGACGTCTGCATCGAAGGACGCATCGGTCACGACTTTGGTGGGCATGGAACTCCTTCCGGGTGCCACCAGCCTACGGGGCTGCGTGGGCCCCCGGCTGCGTGGGATTCATCGGCATGATTTGCGGTGCCGCACTACTCCTGAGCGGCGAGGTAGCGCTCGGCATCCAGGGCGGCTGAGCAGCCTGTGCCGGCCGCGGTGATCGCCTGGCGATAGATGTGGTCGACGAGGTCTCCCGCAGCGAAGACTCCGCGGACGTCGGTGCGGGTGCTGGGTGCATCGACCAGGACGTATCCGTTGTCGTCGACAGCGACCTTGCCCTTGACCAACTCAGATCGAGGATCGTGACCGATCGCGATGAAGAGTCCCGTGACAGCGAGTTCGCGCGTCTCACCGGTCACCGTGTCCCTGAGGACGATTCCGCTGACTTTGGCGTCGCCGAGGACGTCCACGACCTCTGAATTCCACGCGAAGTGAATCTTGGGATTGGCCAGGGCGCGCTCCTGCATGATCTTGCTCGCGCGCAGGCCGTCACGTCGGTGGATCAGGGTCACGCTTGAGGCAAATCGGGTGAGGAAGGTGGCCTCCTCCAGTGCGGAGTCACCACCCCCGACGACGGCGATGTCCTGATCACGGAAGAAGAAGCCGTCACAGGTGGCGCACCAGGAGACGCCGTGCCCCGAGAGGCGCTTCTCGTTGGGCAGGTTGAGCTCGCGATAGCCGGATCCCATGGCCAGGATGAGCGCGCGCGATGAGTATTCGCGACCACTGCCGTCGCGGACCTTTTTGATGTCACCCGACATGTCGATGTCGACGATGTCGTCCGTGATTATCTCCGCCCCGAAGCGCACAGCCTGCGCGCGCATCTCCTCCATGAGGGCCGGACCCATGATGCCGTCCTTGAACCCGGGGAAATTCTCCACCTCGGTGGTGTTCATCAAGGCTCCACCGGCGGTCACGGCACCTTCGAAGACCAGGGGTGCCAACTGTGCCCGCGCGGTGTAGATCGCGGCGGTGTAGCCGGTGGGTCCTGAGCCAATGATGATCACATCGCGGACGTCGGTCACGGTGCACGCTCCAGGATTGATAGTGAGGGGCTTGGCTCATTGTGCTGCATTGGTGCAGGGACGATCTGGTGGCCCGGGCCTACGGCGCGAGGGGGAGGTCCCAATGCCTCGCATTAGCCACGTCGGCGTCATCACAGTCCCACCCCACCGCGACCACATGCAGACTGCGAGGGGTGACTGCCTCAGCGGGTGTATCCACGGTGACGATCACCCCGGCCTTGGCACCATCGAAGGTCGCCATATCGAGCAGCAGCGGGGTGGAACTGACGGGCAGCCCCAACCGGCCGAGGCAGTCCGCAAGTGCCTCCGGACTGGCGCCGAGGCCGGTGCTCGCCATGGCCATGGCGGAGGGTGTCGCAGCCATCGCGGCAGACACGGCCCCGGGATCGGCAAATCCGGAGGAGGTCAAGAGTGTGGTGAGTTGTGCCGGCATGGATTCGGCCGCGTAGTCGATGCCGGTCGCCACCATGGCACGCGGCGTGGCAGGCGCGGGGAGGGCGCCCGCCTGGGGAAGGGACTCACGGTCTGCGTCGACCTGGGCGGCTGGTCCGCCTGAGGTGTCCGTCGCAGGCGACATCTCGGTCACCGCGACGCTGGACCCACCGTCAGCGACGGGATCTCCCCCGCGCAGTGAGGGCACGACAACGGCGCCCACCAAGACCAGGCCCGCGGCCCCGGCGAGGACCGGCAGGAGTGCTCCGCGGCGGCGAAGCTGCCCGCGCTCTGTCTCCAGATCTACGACGGCTGTGGGTGCAGCGACGAGGGGGGTTTCCTGGGCCAGCCGTGACTCAAGCTGGGCCCAGACCTCGGGCGGCATGGGGGCTGGGGTGTCACTGCCGAGCCAGGCGGCCACGTCCGGGTCCAGGGGAGGCAACTCCCCCTCGAAGAAGTCGGGGTCACGCCTGTCGGTCATGGCGTACCTCCCTGGCGCGTCGGGCCATCCCCGCCGGGCGGGTCGGTCGGAGTCATCTGTGTGGTGGGCGTCATCGATTCGTTATCCAGGGGTACGACGACCCCTGGGGCCTCCGGGTTCCGCAGATGCTGGAGCCGTTCCGCGAGTTTGGCGCGTCCCCGGAAGCATCGACTTTTGACGGTGCCCTGGGGGCAGTCCAGCATACGTGCGGCATCCTCGACCGACCAGCCTTCGAGGTCGACGAGCACGATGGCTGCTCGCTGGTCGGGGGGCAGCGTCGCCAGAGCCGCCCGGACCTCGCGGGTGGTCTCTGAGCTCCCCACGGCAGCGCTCGGATCGGCATGGACGGCGTCGTCAATCAAGGTGGCCCCCCCGGCACCGTCCTCCGGCAGCGGCACCCAGGTGCGCACCGATCTCCTGCGGAGCCGATCGAGGGAGGCGTTGACCACGATGCGGTGCAACCAGGTGGTCACGGCGGACTCGCCACGGAAGGTTGCGGCACGCCGGTAGGCCGATATCAACGCATCCTGAAGGGCGTCGGATGCCTCCTCGGGATTGCCCGTTGTCCGCATCGCAACGGCCCACAGGCGGTCACGGTGGCGACGTACCAGCTCGGTAAATGCGTCGGGGTCACCGGCACAGTGCGATGCGAGAAGCTCAGCATCGGTGGGCGCGGTCACGCGGGGAGCCTAGTCGTTGAGGGATCAGCGCAGGACGGTCACATCGCGTATGCCGCCCTGATACACCCCGTCAATCAGAGGCAGTTGCGTAAACCAGATGAGGACGTAGCGACCCACGACGGGTCGGGGCGCGCGCAGGTCGATGGCTGTGCCGATAGCGGGCGCCTCAGCCAGGACCGACCACTTACTAACCTTGCCGTAGGGCTTGGCAGCGACGAGCACCCGGACCGATGAGCCGGAACCCTGGAGTTCCAGGCGGACAGCACTCACTGCTTCGGAGGTGCCAAGGTCCAGCACCAACCCTGTCCCCCCCTTGCCGTCGAGGTCAGCGGAAAAGTAGGTGTCGGTGGTCCAGGCCGTATCGGCACCCTGGTCGATGGCACTGGAGACAAACTCCGGTGACTCTGATCCGTCACTGCCGAGGGGATCGAAGTCCGTCGCGTTGACGGGCACGATTTCACCCGGCACACCGAAGGGGTTGGCCACGATCTCGCCTCCGCCGACCTCTGTCAGGACCTCGATGGATGCGGCATCGGCGGTGACACCCCACGGCGAATCCGAGCTCTGAGCGAGTCGGAGTCCGGCGAGGCCCACACCCGCGATGAGCACCAGGGCGGCGGCAGCGAGTGCCATGCGCCCCACTGTGCGCAGGGCGCGACGTCCCGTGGTGAGCCGTGGATGCGCATCTCGACCGGCCAGGGTGAAAGCCCGACGCCCGGGACGCTGCTCCCATGCGGTCATCGCGGTCACCACGGAACTCATGTCGGCGTACGGCGCACTGCGTGCGTCGCCGCTCACGGCCGGACCGACGGCTCGAAGGCAGATCTCATCGACGGCGGTCGGCACGTCAGCCACGACCTGGGAGGGTGGGAGGAGTCGGCCAGCCGCGCGGGGAGCCGGTGACATGCCATCGATCAGACCCTGGGGCCAGCGGCCGGTGAGCATGGCATAGAGCAGGGAGCCGACGCCGGTGATGTCCTCTGCTGCACCGTGACCGGCGATGGCATCATCGGGCCACAGGGCGGCGTCGACAGCCAAGCCGCGAATCCGGACGACGTTGGTGTCTCCGAGCAGGGTGAAGGGATCGTCGAAGTCTGCGGTTTCGGCGATGAGCAGGGAACCCGGGCGCAACCGTCCGTGATGGACACCGACCTCGTGGCTGTGCTGCAGTGCGATGGCGACCTGCCGTATGACCGGCATGACCTCGTCGATCTCGATCGCTTCGCCTTCGCGCTCCTCGTAGATATCCGTGAGTGTGCGGCCTTCGACCCACTCGCTCACGATCGCGAGGTACGTCGCGACGGGAGTCTCGGAGCCGATGAGTGGTTCGTCCGACACGATGTCGAGGACGGCAATGATGCGCCGGTCATCAACGGTGGCGGCCTGTCGCGCTGCGGCTTCTGCCGCGGGCGCGCGGGGATCAGTGAAGGGGAGCAGACGGAGCGAGACGGGTCGGTCCAGGGCAGGATCGAATCCCTTCCACAACTCCACGACCCCGGTCTGGGAGACCAGGACGTCGAGGAGGTAGCGGCCGATCCGCCGGTCATTCACTCCTTGAGGGTACGCGGCTGGGGGCCGTCATCGCTTGATGAGCGAGGTCCGGTCGGTGAGCGACGGAGGAGTTTGCGCTGCACGAGCCCCGTCACCTCGCGGACCTCGCTGATGCGCAGGGCCCAGGCCGCGAGGAGATACACGAGGATGCCCACGAGGGACACGACCACGACATTGATCACAACACCCAGGGTGTTGCCGGACACCCCACCGGTCACGTAGGTGGTGAGGGCTGCCTGCGTGCCAAACATCACCGAGAAGGCGATGAATCCGGCGATGACCATGCGTAGGAGTGAGCGCACCGTGGCCCAGGATTCCAGCCCCCCGAGTCGTCGGGCGAGCAGGATCCAGGTGGCGATGAAGGTCACCCAGAATCCGCAGACGTATCCGAAGGCGAGCGCGGCAATCTGTGCGCCTCCGGTGACCGTGTAGAAGAGCGGGATGGCGACCGCGAGGGCAACGACGTTCATCAGCAGGCTCGCGATGAATGGTGTGCGGGTGTCCTCAATGGCATAGAAGCCGCGGAAGAGGACGTAGAAGAGCGTGAAGGGTAGGAGGCCCAGCATGAAGACGCTCGTGATGAGGCCGGTGAGGGATGCCTGGGCCGTCGTCGCGGCGCCATAGCCGAAGAGCAGCACCGCGATGCCGGGGCTTGTGATCATGAGCACCGCACCGATGGGGATGATGAGCGCGGCGACTAAGCGCATGGCGCCCGAGACATCGGCTCCGACCTGGTGCAGTCGACCCGAGTGGGCGACCCGGCTGAGGGCGGGCAGCAGTGCGGTGACAATCGACACGGTGATGACGCTGTGCGGCAGCATGAAGATGAGATGTGCCTTTTGGTACGTCGTAAGTCCCGCGGGTGTGGTGCCTGCCGCTGCGGCGTTGACATTGGCGAGCGTGGCCAGTCGGGTGATGGCGATGTAGCCGGCCTGATTGACCACCACGAGCAGCAGTGTCCAGATGGCGAGATGCCCCGCCTTGCCCAGGCCACTACCCCGCCAGTCAAAGCGCGGCCGCCATCGGTAGCCGGCGCGGATGAGGACGGGCACCAGGATGAGCGCCTGCAGGGCAACACCCAGTGTTGTGCCGATGCCGAGGATGGCAATCTGGTCGGGCGTGAGGACGCCGTCCGCCGCAGCCGACGTGCCAGCAATGGCAAGGAAGAGCATGAAACTTGCAATGGCCACGACATTGTTGAGGATCGGGGCAAACATCGGTGCGCCGAAGTAGCCGCGCGCATTGAGCACCTGGCTCAGCAGTGCGTAGACGCCGTAGAAGAAGATCTGCGGCAGGCACAGTCGCGCAAATGCCGTCGCCAGGGCTCGTTGGGAATCGTCGTACGCGGACGTGGCGTAGAGATCGACGAGCCAGGGTGCGAGCAGGACCGTGGCGACGGTGAAGACGAGGAGTACGAGACCGGCAAGAGTGATGAGACGGTCGGCGTACGCCGTCCCGCCGTCCGCATCGTCCTTCATGCGCCGGACGAGCTGCGGGATGAAGACAGCGTTGAGGGCCCCGCCGATGACGAGGATGTAGAGGACATTGGGCATCGTGTTGCCCAATGAGTAGGCATCCGAGACGAGGTAGAAACCCAGGGCCGCGGTGAGCGCTACGTCACGTGCGACTCCAGTGATGCGCGACAGGATGGTGCCGGTGGCCATGATGGCGCTGGACCCGAGGAGTCCCCGGGTGTCGGCCCGCTCCTGCTGAGCAGAGGCGGGCTCCAATGCCGGATCAAGTGCGGGCTCCACCGGTCCCTGGGGGGTCGCGACGTTGACGACCTCCGGTCCCTCGCCCGTGCCCTCGGGAGATTGAGGAGTCTGAGGGGTGGTCATGACGTCGGCTTGGCTGACCGGGCGTCACGGCGTTGCCGTCCGCGGCGCACGATGTCGAAGATGACCAACAGCACGAGCACAACGGCCGCGGCGACGGCGACCCACAGCGCGGCCCGGGAGTAGGCGGTCGTGCGCAACTCCAGCGCGACGGGATCCCCGAACGCCGCGCCACTGGGATCCGTGAGTTGCACGGCAACCGTCAGCGCATCCCCACCCACGATGCGCACCGGCACCTCGAGGCTGGCGCGTCGGCCCGGCTCGATCCGCAAGGGGGACAGCACCTCAGCCTCGAGTCGCGCCGCAGGATTGGCCGTCACGGTGACACCGACGGTGACGGCCTGGTCAAGGTCGTTGGCGACGGTGACGGGGACACTGCCTCGATCACCGCTGAAGGTGACATTGTCGCGGGGGATGACGTAGATCCCGCTCTGTGCGCTCGTAACGCTCAGCGCGATGCTGTCGAGCAGCGCTTCGCCTCCCCGGGGACGGGTGCGCCAGGCGCTGGACTCAGAGCGCAAGAGTGCCGACGTGATCGGCGCGGTGACCGGCAGCGGGTCGGACAGCACGGCGCGCACGGACTCCAGCGTGGTCTGGAGGTCACGGATGCGGGCGAGGTAGTCCGCGTCGAGTTCACGACCACGACGATCGCCCACGGCGAGAGTGCCGGCACTGTCGGCTGCCGGCAGGGCGAGGACGGTGCTCACCGGCGTCAGTCTGGTCCATGGTGTGCTGCGAAGACCGGCAACAATGGAGGTCAGCAGGACCGGATTGGGATTCCAGCGCGGACTCGCGGCAGCCGCGATGAGATGGCGCCGCGCGGTGGTCGGCTCGAGGGCGACGAAGGCGAGTTCGGCAAGGAAGCTCTGACGGGCAGTGAGGATCGTCGCCTGATTGCCCTGGGGCAACTCCAAGGCCGTTTGGAGTCCGGAGTCAATGATGAGCGCTCGCACGCGACCGGCGCTCGTATCGAGGTCGGCGTAGCCGGAGGTGGTGTAGCCAGGATCTGCACCTCGCACCACCGCGCGTTCACGCACCACCGCGGTGCGCACACCCGCCGAGGCGAGGACGTCCAAAGTCTCACGGTCCACGCGGCCACCCGCTGCCCAGGCAAGGATCCCCGTGGGTTCGCGCTCGAGGTTGTTTGCGGTCATTGACGCCGCTGATGTTGCCGCACGCACGAGGTCGGTGGTCAGGCCCGCTCGTGTGATCGCGTCCGCATCCGGGTCGGCGTACGGCATCGCCCACACAGCGGCGGGGCGTGCGCCTGTGGGCCGACCCTGGGGAGTCCCCAGCGTCGCACGGGCGAGGTCAAGCCAGGATCCCGCGGCCTGCTGGCCGGTGCCGGCCCGGATGACGCCGCCCTTATCGACGAGGTATCCATCCGACATGTCGGAGGCCACCTGGAGAAGTTGCGGATCCACCACCCAACTGACAGTGGGGACCGATGCCCCGATGCGCAAGATCTGGTCCAGGCGCCCGCCGGGTGACAGTTCCCGAGGGAGGAGGTCACCGAGCAGGACCTCTTCGGGTGTTTGGCCGGGCCAGGTCGCCAGCGGCCAGAGCCACGTGACGTAGACCGGTGCGACCGGTTCGGGGAGGTAGGGAAGGAGGGTGCGCTGACTGCCGAGGATGACGAAGCCAGCGGGGCCCACCCCGATGGCCTCAACACCGACGACGTAAATGCCGGGGCCCGACAGCGGAAGCAGATCGGCGTTGATGGTGATGCGGTAGTCGGATTTGGCGCCGGGTGCGAGCGATGCCGTGATGTCGGTCGTCGTGCTCGTGATCGGGAACGATCCGAAGCCACCCTCCGCATCCGCAGCCTTGCGCAGGTTTCGCCGCTCGGTCACGGGAGTAGAGGACAGTGTGAGCCGCACGCTCACGGAGGTCACGGTGGCGAGTCCGATGTTGGCGACGGTGCCGCGGAGGGAGAGCAGCGCCCCGGTGGTGATGGCCACGGGGGCTAAACCCGTGATGGTGACTCGGACGGGTGCATCGACATCCGCCCGGGAGGGTGAGGCTGTGGAGGTGAGGCCGACCAGGGCGAGCCCGACAACAGCGGAGGCGATCACAGGGATCGCGCGGCGGTAGCCGAGATTCACCCGGCGTCCGCGAGCAGTTCGGGGAGCCGATCGAGCAGTTTGCGTTCATCGGCGTAGGCCAGTCGATTGCGCACCGCGGTCAGGGGGAACCAGGCCACCTCGACCACTTCGGCATCCTCATCGGAGAGCTCACCCCCCGAGGCCTCCATGAGGTAGTGGTGAACCGTCTTATGTATGCGCCTGTTGTCGGCGATGAACCAGAAGTCGATAACGCCGAGTGGGGCGAGGACGCGACCTTTGATGCCGGTCTCTTCCTCGACCTCGCGTAGCGCAGCATCCTCGGGCGTCTCCCCCTCCTCAAGATGACCTTTGGGCAGGGACCACACCAGGCGACCGCGGCGGTCATGCCGGGCGATCAAAGCCGCGCGCAGCTCGCTGCTGGTCCGATCGAGAATGAGGCCACCCGCGGATGTCTCCTCGACTTTCGGCATCCGTGGTCCCGGTGGGCGGTGGCCCGTCGAGCGCCTGCGGGCCGGCTTGGGACCGTCCGTCGGGCGGGGTCCGGGTGTGGGGCTGTCACCCCGATTTGCTCCGGGGTCGCTCGACACTCCGGATGCAGCCATGACCTGAGGATAACCGCGGGCGGGGGCGCCGCCCGATGGCCTGGCCAGGCGAGCCGCTCCACCAGCGAGCCCACCGTCGGGCTTTGCGCTCATTCGGCGCGGATGTGGGGGGCCGTAGGCTCTGATGCATGACGGCTGCGGGTGGTGCGGCGAGTCCTGCCGTGGTCCTACTCGGCATTGCGGACGTCCTCGCTCCCCTCTCGGCCCGTTTCATCGACGCGGGTCATGAGTTGGCCCTCGTGGGCGGGCCGGTCAGGGATGTCCTCATGGGTCGAGATGGCGGGCGGATCATCAACGACATCGACCTGACGACGGATGCCCGGCCGGAGGACATCGAGTCCCTCGTGTCGGGTTGGGCTGATCACGTCTGGGATGTGGGCATGCGCTTTGGCACGGTGGGTGCTCGCAAGGGTGACCATCGTCTGGAGATCACGACGTACAGGTCGGAATCCTATGATCCTTCGTCACGCAAGCCTGAGGTGACTTTTGGGGACACCCTCGCGGGTGATCTCGCGCGTCGGGACTTCACGGTCAACGCGATGGCGGTGCGCCTGCCGAGTCTGGAGTTCGTCGACCTGCATGACGGTATGCGCGATCTCGGGGAGACGCTGCTGCGCACGCCGGGCACGCCGGAGGATTCCTTCGCGGACGATCCCCTGCGCATGATGCGCGCTGCACGCTTTGTCTCCCAACTGGGATTCATCATCGCCCCCGATGTGCTCGAGGCGATGACCGCGATGGCATCGCGGTTGGAGATCGTGTCCGCCGAGCGCATCCGTGATGAGTTGAGCAAGTTGCTCCTCGGTGCCCATCCGCGGCGCGGGCTGGAGGTGGTCGTGTCGACAGGCCTGGCGCCGTACGTCCTGCCGGAACTTCCAGCACTGCAGCTTGAGATCGACGAGCATCATCGCCACAAGGATGTGTACGAGCACTCACTGACGGTCATGGAGCAGGCCATCGATCTGGAGACGGACCACGCGCCGGCCTCGGCCCCGGACCTCGTGCTGCGACTCGCCGCACTCCTGCATGACATCGGCAAACCCAAGACGCGGCGCTTCGAGACCGATGGCGGCGTGTCCTTCCACCATCACGAGGTGGTGGGTGCGCGCATGGTGCGAAAGCGACTCACGGCCCTGCGCTTCCCGAATGACATCGTCGAGGAGGTGTCGAAGCTCACCGAACTCCACCTGCGATTCCACGGTTATGGCACAGGTGAATGGACCGACTCAGCGGTGCGCCGCTATGTGCGGGACTCAGGTGATCAGCTCGTGCGCCTGCACAAACTGACGCGAGCTGATTGCACGACGCGCAATCGCAAGCGGGCGGCTGCGCTGAGTGCGGCGTACGACGGACTCGAGGCACGCATCGAGGCTCTCGCCCAGCAGGAGGAGTTGGCGTCCATCCGACCCGATCTGGACGGCAACGCGATCATGGAGATTCTTGGCAT
>ERZ888423.476-NODE-476-length-40383-cov-33.526830_pt1 | contig 40383 bp, 50 predicted proteins | sample MGYA00520523_ERZ888423 | MGnify/ENA primary metagenome ERZ888423 (study PRJEB32303, sample SAMEA104408611) | aquatic metagenome | biome: Brackish water; feature: Pelagic; material: water | place: Baltic Sea | collected 2014-06-08T10:24:00 | depth 30,27 m ... | reverse complement strand
TGTACCGCTCTATAGGGCCTGGGTGGCCGTCGCGGAGCGAGCTGGGTAATCAAGTGGAGACAAGCTAGAGCTACCCACATCGCCAAACGCTCTCTACAACCGTGGCACCATCGCCGCCAGCTCACTGGCTGCTGCGCTGCAGCAGGCCTACACCGATAAAGACACCAGCATTGCGGGCAATCAGCCCCTATTGATCAACGAAGCCGTTCTCTTCGCCTGGGGAACAACCAGCCGTCGCCGCAACACCTATCTCTCAATTTCTGATGGCGATAACGCTAATTTTGATGGTGATTTCCTCGCCAAACTTCCCGCGAGCCCTGGCTCCATCAGCCTATCGACATTCATCTGATTCTTGCTCCCATCTCAACCCCTGAATTCGACCACCCCATCCCTAAAACCATGCACCCTTTCCCATCCTGCCTGCAAGCATTACCACTCTCACTTCGGGCCCTGCTCGGATCCACAGCCCTGCTGTCGGCCATAGCCACTTCTGCGCCAGCTGCCCAAGCCATCGGCTTTCTGAATCTCGACAGTGGCAGTTGGACGGGAGCACTGGAATGCCCGATTCCCGGGGAGAGTTTGAATTGCGTGGAAAACATCACCGCCAGCACCGTTACGCTGGTGGGGCCGGATACCGAGGGTAGTTTCCTAATCTATATTTCCCAACCCGTACCGGTCGGCGATCCTGGCTACACCATCGGCTTCGATTACGCCTTTAATTCCTCCCCTTTTAGGAGGCATTCTATATGGTGGGCAGCCAGTCGTTTACTCTAGATTCAACGGGAGGTTCCTTCTCCTCCATCGATTCAATCTCACTCCTCCCTGAGCAATCCTTCGGTTTCAGGGTTGGCAATACCGATACTCTCGAAGTTGCCTTGCTTGACATCAGCGACTTCACCGCCACTCCTGTTCCCGGCCCCCTGCCCTGCTGGGTGCCGCTGCCGCCTTCCGCTGGAGCCGGCGCCTGCGCACGCGCATCAAAACCGCGCCTCCTAGACCACCCGCCACCTGATCCATTGCAGCCCAGGGGGCCGGTGGATCTCTGACAAGCTGGGCGCACCTTTTCTGGCCCCATGGCGCGTTTCGGCCTCTCCGCCCTCCAGTCGATGCTGCGGTCGCGGGGCGCGGGACGGACGGACGCCCCGCCGGCCAGCTGGAGCCGGCCCTTCGGCCAGGGCTGGGAGCAGCCCTACACGGTGCGCTACGCCAGCAACCTCGACGACGGTCCCAACCACGGCATGCCCCTGGGAGGCTTCGGGGCGGGCTGCATCGGTCGCGCCCCCGACGGCTGCTTCAACCTCTGGCACCTCGACGGCGGTGAACACTGGTTTGGCACCCTGCCCGACTGCCAGTTCGCCCTGTTCGAAAGCGACGGCGATCAGGGCCGCGCCCACGCCCTGGCGGTGAAGCCCGAAGTGGACGCCTCCCGGCCCGAGGCGGGCGAACCGCTGAGCGCCTGGAGCTGGTATCCGGCCAGCACCGGCGAGCGCCGCAGCGGCAGCTACGCCGCCCGCTACCCGCTCAGCTGGAGCACCTACGAGGACGTATTCAGGGCCCAGGTGGGCTGCCAGGCCTTCAGTCCGGTGCTGCCGGGCGACTACCAGCGCAGCAGCTACCCGGTGGCGGTGTTCGTGTGGACCCTGCACAACCCCGGCCGCAAGGCCCTGGATCTGTCGCTGCTGCTCAGCTGGCGCAACACGCTCGGCTGGTTCACCAACACCGATCCCTCAGCGGCGGTCACCTTCCGCGACGACGGCAGCCCCGAGCACAACTACGTGCCGGCGATCGGCCGCAGCCGCGGCCAGCGCAACCGCTGGGTGGACGCCACCAACCTCAAGGGAGTGCTGCTGGAGGGGGAGCGCAGCACGCCGCTCGCCGAGGGCCAGGGCCAGTGGTGCATGGCCACCGACGCCGGCCTGGAGGAACGCCACCCCGGCCTCACGATCCAGCGCTGCAGCCGCTGGAACCCCGCCGGCGATGGCTCCGAGCTGTGGCAGCCCTTCGCCGCCGATGGCTCCATTCCAGAGAGCAACAACGACCGAGCCAGCGGCAGCAACGACCCGGCCAGCGCCGCCCTGGCCGTGCGCTGCCGGCTGGAGCCGGGCGAGAGCATCGAGATCCCCGTGGTGATCAGCTGGGACCTGCCAGTGACCGCCTTCGCCAGCGGCCAGCAAGCGCTGCGCCGCTACACCGATGTGTTCGGCGCAAGTGGCACCAACGCCACAGCGATCGCCGCCGAGGCCCTGCGCGACTGGCCCCAGTGGCGCGAGGCGATCGAGGCCTGGCAGCAGCCGGTGCTGGAGCGCAGCGACCTGCCCGAGCCGATCCGCATGGCGCTCTTCAACGAGCTCTACGACCTCGCCAGCGGCGGCAGCCTCTGGACCGCCGCCACCCCCGCCGATCCGGTGGGTCGCTTCGGGGTGCTCGAGTGCCTCGATTACGCCTGGTACGAAAGCCTCGATGTGCGCCTCTACGGCTCCCTCGCCCTGCTGCAGCTCTGGCCCGAGCTCGACAAGGCGGTGCTGCGCAGCTTCGCGAGAGCCATTCCCGCCGCCGACGCCACGCCGCGGCCGATCGGCTGGTACTTCACCCAGGGCAAGGGGCGGGTGGAGGCGGCCCGCAAGCTGGCGGGGGCGACACCCCACGATCTGGGCGCTCCGAACGAGCGGCCCTTCGATGCCACCAACTACACCGCCTACCAGGACTGCAACCTCTGGAAGGACCTGGCCAGTGATTTCGTGCTGCAGGTGTGGCGCACCTTCCAGCTGGCGCCCACCGGCAGCGATCTGCGCTTTCTGGCCGACTGCTGGCCCGCCGCGGTGCAGGCGCTGCAATACCTCAAGACCTTCGACATCAACGACGACGGCCTGCCCGACAACGGCGGCGCCCCCGACCAGACCTTCGACGACTGGGCCCTGCAGGGGGTGAGCACCTATTGCGGCGCCCTCTGGATCGCGGCCCTCGAGGCGGCCCTGGCGATGGGGCAACGGCTGCAGCTCGATCTGGGCCTCGATACCAGTTCAGAGCAGCGGCAGTTCAGCGACTGGCTGGAGCAGTCGCGGGCAAACTTCGACCGGCTGCTCTGGAACGGCGAGTACTACCGCATCGACGCCGGCAGCGGCACACCGGTGGTGATGGCCGATCAGCTCTGCGGCGACTTCTACGCCCGCCTGCTGAACCTGCCGCCGGTGGTGAGCGAGGCCAACGCGCTCTCCTCGCTCAAGGCGATCCGTGAAGCCTGCTTCGAGCGCTTCGAGGGCGGCAAGCTCGGGGTGGCCAATGGCCTGCGCCGCGACGGCACGCCGCTCGACCCCAAAGGCACCCACCCGCTGGAGGTGTGGACCGGCATCAATTTCGGCCTGGCCGCCTATTACAGGCTGATGGGCCAGACCGGCACCGCCCTGGCGATCACCGGCGCCGTGGTGCGGCAGGTGTACGAGGGGGGGCTGCAGTTCCGCACCCCCGAAGCCCTCACCGCCGCAGGCACCTTCCGCGCCTGCCACTATTTACGGGCGATGGCGATCTGGGCTCTGTGGGCCACACACACCCAGTGGCAGCCGATTCCAGGCAGCGCCCGTCAGCCATGAGGGGCCGCCCGCAAGCCATGAGGGCTCGCCTGCAAGCCCAGGCGCTCTCCCTGGCGCTCACCCTGCTGTTGGCGGTCAGCACCCTGGGCGGCCTGATCGGCCTGGCCCCACCAGCATTCGCCCAGCTGCACAGCCACCCCGACGAAAACGGCGCGCCGGTGGTGCGCAGCCTTGAGAGCCTGCGGGATCTCGACGACCAGAGCTGGCAGTTGGTGGGCTACCGGCAGGGTCCACCGGGCGGCCCGCTGCGCCTGCGCATCGTGGGCTATCCGGGCAGGTTGCGCCTCGATCACCCCACCCCGCTGGCGGTGCGCTCCGGGGTGTTCCAGTGGGAACTCGCCGATCTCACCCTCGCCAATCCCCAGCTCACGGCCGATGCCCGCGCGGCTGCGGCCGAATTCGATCTGGCGCCGCTGCTGGCCGACCTCGACCGCGACCGGCCGCTGCGGTTGCGGTTGCGCGGCGGGTTCACCGATCTGTTGGTGCCGCCTTATGTGGTGGCGGAATGGCGGCAGCTGCCGGACGCGCCCCTTTGAGCCTTGCGCCGGCCGACGCTGACCACCGACCCTGGCTGGCCTGGATGGACCGGGCGCTGCAGCTGGCCGCCCTCGGCGGGGGCCGCACCAGCCCGAATCCGCTGGTGGGCGCGGTGGTGCTCAGCGCCGACGGCACCTTGGTGGGGGAGGGCTTCCACGCCGCCGCCGGGCTGCCGCACGCGGAGGTGGGCGCCCTGGCCCAGGCCGGTGCGCGCGCCCGCGGGGGCACCTTGCTGGTGACCCTGGAGCCGTGCTGCCACCACGGCCGCACGCCGCCCTGCAGCGAGGCCGTGATCGCCGCCGGCATCCACCGGGTGGTGGTGGCGATGGAGGATCCAGATCCGCGCGTGGCCGGCGGCGGCCTTGCCCGGCTGCGGCAGGCGGGGGTGGAGGTGGTCACGGGAGTGGCCGAGGCCGACGCCCGCGCCCTCAACCGCGCCTTCTGCCATCGCATCGCCAGCGGTAGGCCCCTGGGCATCCTCAAGTGGGCGATGAGCCTCGATGGCCGCACGGCCCTGGCCAATGGGGCCAGCCAGTGGATCAGCGGCCCTGAGGCCCGGACCTGGGTGCACCGCCTGCGCGCCCGCTGCGATGCCGTGATCGTGGGCGGCGGCACCGTGCGGGCCGATGATCCGCTGCTCACCAGCCGCGGCCGGCGGCAGCCAGAACCGCTGCGGGTGGTGCTCAGCCGCCAGCTGAAGCTGCCCGGCCTGCTCGCGCAGCCAGCCGCTCGGCCTGCGCAGCTCTGGGATCAGCAGCAGGCCCGCACATTGGTGGCTCATGGCCCTGAGGCACCGCAGCAGCGCCGTGAGGCCTTGGCGGGGCTCGGCGTGGAAACGCTGGAGCTAAGCAGCTGCGAGCCCCGGCCGCTGCTGGAGGCCCTGGCCGGACGCGGCTGCAACCAGGTGCTGTGGGAATGTGGGCCCAGCCTGGCGGCGGCGGCGCTGCGGCAGGGCTGCGTGCAGCGGCTGGCCGCTGTGATCGCGCCGCGGCTGCTTGGTGGGGTGGCGGCTCGCACGCCGCTGGGGGATCTGGAGCTGGCGGATCTGGCTGAAGCCCGGCTGTGGCCCACCCAGCAACTGAGCCGCTGCGGTCGTGATCTGCTCTGGGAGCTGGAGGCGCCGGAGCCTGATCCGTAGGGTGTCGCTCAGCGACCATGGCCGCCATGCCGGTGACTCTCCTGCTGCTGCCCCCCCGCTTGCCGGTGCCGATCGCCGGCCTGCTGCTGGCGGTGGTGGTGTGGGTGGCCCTGCAGCTGATCGGCTCACGCCTGCAGCGGGATTCCCTGGCCCGGGCCCTGCTGATGCGCAGCCAGCTCAGCCTCTGCCTCACGATCCTGCTGGCCAGCCTGGGCTGGTGGGCGGCCAGCCTGATCGATCCCGCGCTGCTGCCGCTGTCACGCGGTGGGCTGGAGGTGCGCGACGGGCTGATCACGATCGGCCTGGTCTGGACGGTGCTGCGCTGCAAGCGGGAACTGCGGCGCCAGGTGGACACCTACTCCCAGCAGGTGTTTCCGAACCTGACGCAGCGGGAGCGCCTGTTCCTGTTCGATCTGGCCGACAAGCTGATCGCGGTGCTGGTGGCGGTGCTGATCGCCCTGGAGCTGCTGCGCCTGCTCGGCACGCCCACGGCGCTGCTGGCCACCGCCGGAGGCTTCGGCGCCGCGGCCCTGGGCTTCGGCGCCAAGACGATCGTGGAGAACGCCCTCAGCGGCATCAGCCTGTACGTGAACCGCCCCTTCGTGGTGGGGGATTTCATCCGCGTCCCCTCCGAAGATCTGGCCGGCACGGTGGTTCAGATCGGCTGGTTTTACACCCAGCTGCGCGATCCCGAGCGGCAGCCGGTGTTCATTCCCAATGGCCTGTTCACCACCCAGCCGGTGATCAACATCGCCCGTATCGACAACCGCAGGATCTGGATCGATTTCGGCGTGCGCTACAACGACCGCGAGCTGATCGAGCCGATCATCGCCGCCCTGCAGCAGCAACTGGGCGATGATCCGGCGATCGACCACGAAAAGATGGTGGCCGTGCACTTCGTGGGCTATGGCGAATCCAGCCTGAACCTGCGTCTGCTGTGCCATGGCTGCGATGGCGACATCGCCACGGCCTGGGATCTGCAGCAGCGTCTGTTGCTGAAGATCGGCCGGGTGGTGGAAGAGCAGGGCGCCGAGATGCCCTTCCCCACCCGGTTGCTGGTGCAGCCATGAACCGGCAACTCCTTTCACCATGCCGCTGACCTTCGCGCAACTTCAACAGCAGCTGCGTCCCGCCTGGGGGGCGCTCGATGTGGGTGCCAGCGAGGGCCTAGATCCCGACGGCTGCGATCTGCTGGTGGTGCCGTCGTTGAGCCTGGACCAGAACCAGATCGATCTGGTGGCCGGCGCCCATCACTACGAAGAGCGGCAGCTGTTCTCGCTGATCAGCCTGCGGCATCCCGGCGTCCAGGCCGTGTATCTCACCAGCAAGCTGCTGCCTGATCTGGTGGTGGATGCGGTGCTGGAGCTGCTGCCGGGGATGCCCGCCTCCCATGCCCGGCGCCGGCTGCAGCTGTTCGACACCGACGACGCCTCGCCACGGCCGCTCACGCAGAAGCTGCTGGAGCGGCCCGCCCTGCTGGAGCGCATCCGCGAGCGGCTGCGACCGGGCCGCAGCTTCATGACCTGCTTCAACGTGACGCCGCTGGAGAAGGAACTCTCGGTGCGGCTGCAGGTGCCGCTGCTGGGCACCGATCCCGGCCTGGGGTGCTGGGGCAGCAAGGCGGGCAGCCGCGAACTGTTCCATCGCTGCGGGGTGCCCCATCCAGCCGGCAGCGCCTTGGTGCACGATCTCGACGCCCTCAGCGAGGCCACCGCCGCCCTGTGGGAGGCCCATCCGGAGCTGGAGCGGGTGGTGGTGAAGCTGAACGAAGGCTTCAGCGGCGAAGGCAACGCGCCGCTGGAACTGGGGCCACTGCAGCTGGCAGATCGCAGTGGCGACGAACGGCGCCGGCGGCTGCGCCAGGCGCTTGAGCAGCTGCCGATGCCGCCGCCCCAGTGGCAGCAGTTGCTGGTGGAGCAAGGGGCGCTGGTGGAGGCCTGGTTGCAGGGGGGAGAGGCGCTCCATTCCCCCAGCGTGCAGGGCATGATCCATCCGGGCGGGCAGGTGGAGATGCTCTCCACCCATGAGCAGATCCTGGGCGGTCCGAACGGGCAGACCTACCAAGGCTGCCGCTTCCCCGCCGACGCCGCCTACCGGGAGGCGCTGCTGCGCCACGGGCGGGCGGTGGGGGAAGCGCTGGCCCAGGAGGGGGCGCTGGAGCGTTTCGCGGTGGATTTCATCGCCCGCCGCTTCGGTGAGCAGTGGGACCTGCAGGCGATCGAGGTGAACCTGCGCAAGGGGGGCACCACCCATCCCTTCATGGCTCTGCGCTACGCCACCAACGGCCGGATCGATCCAATCAGCGGCGTGTTCCATGCGCCCTCCGGCCAGAAGCTCTGCTATGTGGCCACCGATAACCTCTGCGATGCCCGCCTGCGCGGTCTGCTGCCGCTCGACCTGATCGACATCGTGGCCGTGGCGGGGCTGCACTTCGATCCGGCGGAGCTGCGCGGCAGCCTGTTCCATCTGCTGGGTTGCCTGTCCCAGTACGGCAAGCTCGGCATGACCTGCATCGGCCACGACGCCACCGAAGCCAGCCGCCTCTACGACGCCACCGCCGCACGCTTGCTGGAGGGGGCGCAAGCCTTGCAACGGGGGGCAGCCTGAGCGAGCGGTGATGGGGTCCCACAAGCCTCCCCGCCAGGCCCGAAAATGGAGAGCCCTTGTCGCTTTTCCATGGAAGCCAGCTGGAACGACTGCGTGATCGCCTCCAGTGACGACATCGTCAAGCTCGAAGGCAATGCCTACTTCCCGCCGCAGGCCCTGCGCCCGGAATGCTTCCGCCCCTCCACGCACCGCAGTGTGTGCGGCTGGAAAGGCGAAGCCCACTACTACGACGTGGTGGTGGGGGACAAGGTGAACGCCAACGCCGCCTGGTTCTACCCATCGCCCAAGGCCGCGGCTGAGGAGATCGCCGGACGGGTGGCCTTCTGGAAAGGCGTCAGCGTGGCCTGAACGCTCAGGCCAACGCGGCCAGCGGGGGCAGCGGCAGCCCATGGGGTCCGTAGGCCCGCTGCAGGCGGTGGGTGATCCCTGGCTCCGGCGTCCAGCACAGTTCTGTGATCAGTGGTTCATCCGGCAGACGCGGGTTGGTGGTTTCCAGCTGCAGGGTGGCTTCCAGCTGCCACAACTCCTGGCTGCCGACGGCGGCAGGCTGGCGACGCACCCGATGGGGCGCCGGCGGCGGTGCCTCCTGGGCGCCGGGGCGGGCTTCCACGACCAGCACCACGGCTTCGAGGCGCTCAGCGCCGTGCCGCACCACCACCCGCCGGCGCCGCTCGCCGTGCACGAGGCAGAGCTCGGTGAGGCAGCTCCAGGGGCCCACCTTGTCGGGGCCCAGGCTCCAGTGCCCCTGCGGGGAGATCTCCATCTCGGCGGGAGGCTCCTCAAACCGCATCGTCGCCACCCGGCCGGTGTGGCGGTAGGTGAGGGCGGCCTCCACGCTGCCGTCCACCTCCCGCACCTCCAGGCCAGTGGGAAAGCGCTCACATTCGATCCCTGCCCCATCCAGCCGGATGAAGGTGCCCTCCCAGAGCCGGGCGCTGGCATCGAGAAGGATCTGGCGAGGTGAACGGGACATGGGAGGCGGAGGCGGCCGCCCATGCCGGCAAGCGAGGGGCGGCCAAGTGCCGGGGCCATGGCTGGAGGCTTCGTTCAGCAGCTGGCCTGCCTACTATCGAGGAATCATCGTGATTCCGAGGCCCGCGCCTGAGCGTTCAACTGCCGCTGCCCTGCAGCCCCCATCTCCGTCGATCCACGGCTTCGGCGGCAGCCGCCCCCCAACGATGACCCCACCCATCAGCGCCACTGCTCAACCTGCCGCCCAGCCACCGGCAGGCCAGGCCCAACCGTCTCGCCGGGTGCGCCGCTCCGATTTCATCCTCACGCCCTATTGCCGCAGCGACGACCGCATCGCCGCCTGGCAGCTGGTCAACACTGTGGTGCCCTATCTGCTGCTGTGGGCCTTGGTGATGCGGCTGCTGGCCGCAGGACAGCCCTGGCTGTGCGCGCCACTGCTGGTGGTGATGGTGCTGTTCTCCGGGCGCTGCTTTTCGCTGATGCACGATTGCGGCCACCGCTCGCTCTTTCGCACCGCCTGGATGAACCGAGGCGCGGGATTTCTGCTCGGTGTGATCAACGCGATTCCGCAGCATCCCTGGTCGGAAGGCCATGCTTATCACCACCGCCACAACGGCAACTGGGAGCTCTACCGCGGCCCCTCGGCGCTGATTTCAGTCGACGACTTCCTCAGCCTTTCGCCCGTCAAGCAGCGGTTCTATCAGTTTCTGCGGCACCCGCTGATGCTGTTTCCCGGCGGCTTCTTCTACCTGGTGATCAAGCCCCGCGTGGCCCTGTTGCTGGGCAGTGTGGATGCCGTGCGGCATGCCGCACGCACCTGGCGCCAGAACCCACGCACTCCGCTCAGCAAAGTGCTCAGCACCCACACCTCCAAACATTGGTATTCCTCCTGGCAGTTTGTTGATCTGCTACTCAACAACATCTGCGTGATCAGCGGCTGGGTGCTGCTCTCCCACTGGCTGGGCGCCGGCCGTTTCTGGAGCGTGTATTCGATCGTGATGGCCTGTTCGGCGGCGCTGTTCATCTGCATCTTCTTCGTGCAGCACAACTTCGAAACCTCCTACGCCCATCGCACCGAGGGTTGGAGTGGTCTCACCGGAGCCCTTGATGGCACGAGCCTGCTGTTGCTGCCACCGATCCTGAATTGGTTCACCGCCGACATCGGCTTTCACAACATTCACCACCTGTGTGAAACGATCCCGAATTATCGGTTGAAGGCCTGCCACGAGCGCAATGCGGAGCTGCTGGAAAACGCCCAGGCGCTCTACATCCGCGACATCCCCGATTGCTTCAAGTACATCCTCTGGGATCGCCACCGCGACCGCCTGCAATCGGTGGCTGCAGCCCTGGCAGAAGCGGTGGCTGGCACCGGGCCCAAGGCCCAGGGGATCGAAGCACGGGCCTGACGACGGTCGTCAGGACAGACGCCCAGCAGGGGCGCGGCGGCGCCTCAGCGCTCGCCGAGCAGCTCAGCCCAGCTGAGTGGCTGATGAGCCTGCTCTTTGCTGCGGCGGGCTTTCGAAGCCATGGAGGCCTTGGCAGCGAAGTGGCTGGCGCGATCAACGCAGCAGAACAGCTGGCTGGTGGCGGCCGTGGCGGGCAGCAGCCCCTGGCGGCGGGCCGGGCGGGTGGAACGCGCCGCCGGGCTGGTGGCGGTGGTCGTCATGGCAAAGGTGGACATGGGCAGGCTGGAGAGGGAAAGGGTGGGCATGGAAAGGATGGACATGGGAAAACGGGATACAGAAAGGCGGAACAAGAACGCGTTGACGCAGAAAGCGCTGGCTTGACCTTGAACACCGGATCCGGCCACGAGGCGCCGTTGGATCCAGACGTTGTACGAGCCCCCTCACGCGCTGCATGGGAGAGACCTTCAAGAGAGGGAAAGCCGGAAGTTCGGCCAATCCCAGAGAAAAGGGGGCCCGCTGTTACGGGAAACCTTCAGCTCTTGCCTGGCGCTGAAGCCTGTGGATCCTGGCGCTGAAGCGCTGCAGCCAGGCGGTGAAACTGTTGGATGGAACCATTGGATGGAACCATTGGTTGAATCGGCCCCTCGCGGAGCTTCGGCCGACGCTTCAACGTACACCCTTTGCAGGAAGCCTGCGCCTTCCTGGCCAAAACTGATGCCGTTTTGGGATCAGATCAGTTCTGGGTGCAGCGGATCTCCCTTGAACGGACCGCACACCCGCGAGGTGATCCAGCCGCCGTAGAAGCCACCCGGTTGGGGCGTCACCCGCTCACCATCGATGGAGCAGGCGTCCATCAGCGCCGGGTAGAAGCTGAACCAGCCGGCCAGGGGACGGAATGCCGGCGTGGGATCGGTGTAGGTCCAGCCGGCACGGCGCAGGCGCCGCTCGCCCAGCACCACATCCACGTAGGTGGCCAGCCCCTTCCACTCGCAATAGCTGCGGCCCGGCACCGCCTCCAGCAACTCCAGCTGCAACGCCTCGGGCGGCAGGTAGACCGTGGGGGGATGGAAGGTTTCCAGCACCAGCAGGGAGCGATGGCTGTCGGCGAGCCGCCGGCCGAGGGCCTCCACCACCACATGGGCGGGGCTGGCCACGAGCGCGGGCGGACGGGGATAGTTGGCGACGCGCTCCATGGCCTTGGTCGTGCTGCCGCCAGTGTGATGGCTCAGAACTTGCTCCGCAGCAGCAGCAGCGCGCCGAGAAACAGCGGCACGTTGATCACCGCCGCGATCACCAGCACGGCACTGGCCCAGCCCGGGTGATCAATGGCGGACGCCGCCAGCAGGAAGCTGCCGTCCACGACCACCAGCGCGCCCATCCAGGCGAGCGGAAAGCGAATCGACCCCACCGGCGCGGACGCGGCGCTCACCGGCGGGGGCGCTGAAGCTGACGGGGAAGGCCGTGCATCCTTGATCATGGGCCGGTGGAGGGAGCGGGCGCGACCATGGCGATCAACAGGAACGGGCCAACGCAAGGATTGCAACGGTGAGCAAGCTGAAGATGGCCGCCCGCCCCCTCTTAACACCCGGTTCCCGATAGCGTGAAGTACGACAAGGAGCGTTCGCCAACGATGCCGCTTCCCATCCTGCCCGGCGCACCCCCTGCTCCCTGGCAGAGCTTCACGCACGTCTGGCCTCGCCGCTTCGCCCGCGCCTGCCCCTGATGGCAAATGGCCCCGGCGTGATGGTCAAACTGCAGCAGACCTTCTGGTTGCCGCTGCTCTTGGTGGCGGTGCCCTGGGGTCAGGAGCTGATCGACCAGCTGTTCTTCGCCGGCCAGTGGAACCTGCCGATGCAGCCCGGCGGCTCGTTCCTTGGCGTGCTCACGGCACCGTTCAGCCACGGCGGCTTCGGCCACCTGATCGGCAACACCCTGTGGTTCCTGCCCCTGTCCTGGCTGGTGCTGCTCAAGAGCTGGCGCGACTACCTGGCGGTATGGCTGGGGGTTTACGCGACCGCCATTCCGGTGTGGCTGCTGTGGCCCCATGGCAGCCATGGGCTGTCTGGAGTGGTGTATGGCCTGCTGGGCTATCTGCTGGTGATCGGGTTTCTGGAGAAGCGCCCACTGGTGCTGGCTCTGTCGCTGTTCAGCCTGGTGAGCTACGGCGGCTTGCTGCCCAGCCTGATTCCGCTCTTCTCCCCTGCGGGAGTGAGCTGGATGGGCCATGCTTCTGGATTTGCCGGCGGCATACTGGCCGCTGGAGCGATCTACCGGGAGCCCACACCAGGGCCGAAGCTTTAAACCTGTCCATCGCTTTGCCTTTCCCCCGTTGACTCTGCGCTGGTTCTGATGTCCTGCCCCCGTTGCGGCAGCTGGAGTGTGCGCAGGGATCGCAGCCTCGCCGGACGCATGGTGTGTGCCAACTGCAGCCTGCCGCTGGGCCCGACCGCCAGCCGTGGCGGCCCCTCCCGCTCCGGCCGGCCCAGCCTGGGCGGGATCTCCCGGTGGCGGTCATGGCGCTGGACGCTGCCGCTCGTCCTGTTGCTGGTGAGTGCCTGGCTGGCTCAGGTGAGCGCCGATCGCCCCCAGGAGTGGCCGCCCGCCACTCAGAACCGCTGACCTTCTTGCAGCCGCCCGGCGGGCCCACACCGGCGCAGCGATCGGCGGGTAAGCCGCTCTGGCACCAGCTCTGCCTGAAGGCCGGCCGCTTATCCAGGGATGAAACTGCGCAAGCGGCGGGCATCGGCGCCGGCCCGCTGTTGCAGCTCGGCGGCACTGCAATGCGACTCATCCCGTTCGCGGGCCTCAAGCACATCGCGCTCCTCCACCGCGTAGCCCTCCTGGGAGGCCAGGGCGAGAAATGCCTCCAGTTCCAGCGGGTCGGCCAGCCGTGCCTGCAGGGCCGGAGTGTGGCGGGCGTGGGCCAGGAAGGCATCGAGTTGGGCGAGGCTCACGGTGTCCGAGCGGATCGGCTCTGTCCTAACGGATCGCTGGCGGGATGGATCGCTGGCGGGGAACCGGCAGCGCATCGCTGCCGAGGACACCCTTAAGGCGACGGCGGGCCACCCGCCTTGAGCTGCTTGAGCGCTGCTGCCACCTCCTGCGCCTCGGCGGAATTGGAGCGGTTGATCAGCAAGCCCAGCACCAGGGCCATATAGGTGGGGCCGATCACAGTGAAGGTGACGGTGATCATCTGGGCCTGCGGGGTCTGGGGGGCGATGTCGCCGAAGCCCACGGTGGTGAGGCACACGAAGGCGAAGTAGTTGAGGCGCACGAAATCGAGCTGCCACATGCGCTGCTGCACCTCGGCCGAGGTGATCGGCCCCAGCACCTGCGTCGCGTCATCCACCGCCGTGAAGCTGCCGGGCACGATCGTCTCGAGAATCGTCATCAGCAGGCCGGCGGTGAGGCCGAGCAGCAGATAGCCGGCCACGGCGCCCATCAGCACCCGCCGCTCCACCGTGGGCTCCAGCGCCAGCAGTGCCAGCAGCCGCAGCACGCTCCAGGCAATGAACACGGTGACCATCACCAGCAGCGGCAGTCCGCTGCGCTGCGCGCCGGCGGGGGCAAACGACCACAGCCCCTGCACCACCAGGGCCGTGAGACCCAGCAGGCGGTAGAGCAGATTGCCAAGGCAGGGCCGACCCGCGTGCCGGATCGGTCCGCCCAGGGCCAACACAAGCAGCAGCAGGGTGAGGCTGTAGCCGAGGGAGCCGAACAGGCGCAGCTTCACCGGCAAGGCGAAGCTCGCCATCACCAGCACGGTGAGCAGCAGCAGGGCGGGATAAAAGCGCAGGCGACGTTCCAGGCGCAGCAGCGCGCTGGGGTCGTTCCTGGAGGCCGGGGCGATCAAGGGCGCAACCGCAGTGGGCCAGGCCATTGTGTCGAGCGCACCAGCCAAAGCAGCAGCGGCAACGCTCGCAGCCAGGCACGCCCCCAGCACCCAGCACCCAGCGCTCAGCCGAACAGATCCAGCTGCGCTGCCGCCCTGTCGGCCTCCCTGGCGGCCACCGTGGCCTCCCTGGCGGCCGTAGCGCCAGTGCCCATTGGATCCGCCTGCCAGGCCGCCGGCTCCCAGCCGCGCAGCAGCGGTTCGAGGGCCCGCAGCCCCGCACCATCGGTGGGGGCCAGCCACGCGTCCTCGAGGCCGTCGGGAAGGATCACCGGCATGCGGTTGTGGATCGGTGCCATCAGCGCATTGGGGGCGGTGGTGAGCACGCAGCAGCTCTCCACCTCGCTGCCATCGGGGCCGATCCAGCGGTCCCACACCCCCGCCAGCCAGAAGAGCTGCTGATCACGGCGATGGATCCGCCAGGGCCGCCGCCGGCCCTTCGGCCCGCTCCATTCGTAGAACGCATCGGCGGGCAACAGGCAGCGGCGGTGGCGCCAGGCGCCGCGGAACGAGGCCTTCTCGGCCACCGTCTCGGCGCGGGCGTTGATCGGCCGCGGCGCCCCGAGCGGGTCCTTGGCCCATTCCGGCAGCAGGCCCCAGAGCAGCAGGGCAGCGCCGATCACGCCGTGCTCCTGGCGCAGCGCCAGCACCGGCTCGCCCGGGCGCACCTCGGATCTGGCGGCGTGATAACTCGCCAGATCCGCCGGCAGACGGCCGCCGAGCCGCGGCAGCAGGCGGTCGAGATCGCTGGTGAGGGAGTAGCGGCCACACATGGCGTCACACGTTCAGGCGGGTCAGGTCACGTTCGGTTGTCACCCCCCGGGTCGGGGGGCGTTGCCTCAGGAGGGCCGCTTAGTTTGGCCTCACTGCATCTACAGGCGATGGCCCTCCGTCAGGACGAGAACAAGCCGAACCGCCGTTTCAGCATCATCAATCTGGTGCTGATCGGCTTCGGTGTGTTGCTGCTGTTCAGCAACTTCCTGCCGAACCCGGCCAACCAGGTGCCGCGCGTTCCCTATTCCCTGTTCATCGACCAGGTCAACGACGGCAACGTCAAGCGCGCCTTCATCACCCAGGACCAGATCCGCTACGAACTCAGCAACGCCCCCGAGGGGTCGCCGTCGGTGCTGGCCACCACGCCGATCTTCGACATGGAACTGCCTCAGCGCCTGGAGCAGAAAGGGGTGGAATTCGCCGCTGCGCCGCCGAAGCGCCCCAGCTTTTTCACCACCTTGCTGAGCTGGGTGGTGCCGCCGCTGATCTTCATCGTCGTGCTGCAGTTCTTCGCTCGCCGCTCGATGGGCGGCGGCGGCGCCCAGGGCGCGCTCAGCTTCACCAAATCGAAGGCCCGCGTCTACGTGCCGGATGAGGAATCCCGCGTCACCTTCGCCGACGTGGCCGGTGTGGATGAAGCCAAGGCCGAACTCTCCGAGATCGTCGACTTCCTCAAGACCCCCGAGCGCTACGTGGAGATCGGCGCCCGCATCCCCAAAGGCGTGCTGCTAGTGGGCCCTCCGGGCACCGGCAAAACCCTGCTGGCCAAGGCGGTGGCTGGCGAATCCGGCGTGCCGTTCTTCATCATCTCCGGCTCGGAATTCGTGGAGCTGTTCGTGGGCGCCGGTGCCGCCCGTGTGCGCGACCTGTTCGAGCAGGCCAAGCAGAAGGCGCCCTGCATCATCTTCATCGACGAACTCGATGCCATCGGCAAGAGCCGGGGCGGCTCGATGGGCGTGGTGGGCGGCAACGACGAACGGGAGCAGACCCTCAACCAGTTGCTCACCGAAATGGATGGCTTCACCTCCAAAGACAAGCCGGTGATCGTGGTGGGAGCCACCAACCAGCCGGAAACGCTGGATGCGGCGCTGCTGCGTCCCGGCCGCTTCGACCGCCAGGTGCTGGTCGACCGCCCCGACCTCTCCGGCCGCAAGACGATCCTGGAGATCTATGCCGACAAGGTGAAACTGGCGCCTGGTGTTGACCTCGACAAGATCGCCCAGGCCACCAGCGGCTTCGCCGGCGCTGACCTGGCCAACCTGGTGAACGAAGCCGCCCTGCTGGCGGCGCGGGTGATGCGCACCTCGGTGGAACAGGGCGACCTCAACGAAGCGATCGAACGGGTGGTGGCGGGCCTCGAGAAGCGCAGCCGCGTCCTGCAGGATGACGAAAAGCGCGTGGTGGCTTACCACGAGGTGGGCCACGCGATCGTGGGGCACCTCATGCCCGGTGGCGCCAAGGTGGCCAAGATCTCGATCGTGCCGCGCGGCATGTCGGCGCTCGGTTACACCCTGCAGCTGCCGCAGGAAGAGCGCTTCTTGAGCTCCAAGGAAGATCTCGAAGGTCAGATCGCCACCCTGCTGGGCGGCCGCTCCGCCGAGGAGGTGGTGTTCGGTGAGATCACCACCGGCGCCGCCAACGACCTGCAGCGCGCCACCGACATCGCCGAGCAGATGGTGGGCACCTACGGCATGAGCGACACGCTCGGCCCGCTCGCCTACGACAAACAGGGCGGCAACCGTTTTCTCGGCAACGGCGGCAACCCGCGCCGGGTGGTGAGCGATGCCACCGCGGTGGCAATTGATCGCGAGGTGCGCAGCCTGGTGGACCGGGCCCATGAACGGGCGCTGGCGATCCTCAAAGGCAACCGCGGCCTGCTGGAGGACATCGCCGCCAAGATCCTCGAAAAAGAGGTGATCGAAGGCGACGAGCTCAAGCATCTGCTCTCCTCCAGCGTGATGCCCGAGGACGCGTCCTTCTCGGAGCCGATGCCGGTTCCCGCCTGAGGAGCCCGTGGGATCTCCCCCCTTGACGGCAGGGGGGTTGATCTCGCATAAGTGTTCTTTGCCGTGGGCCGATGGCGTTCTCCTTCGCCGCCCTGAACCCGCTCCAAGGCCGCGACCTGCTCACGTCGGCCGACCTGAGCGGGGCCCAGACGCTGGAGCTGCTGCAGCTGGCGGCGGCACTCAAGCGCGGCGAGCAGCGCATCGACCTCGGCGGCAAGGTGCTGGGGCTGATCTTCCAGAAGGCCTCCACCCGCACGCGGGTGAGTTTTTCGGTGGCAATGGCCCGCCTGGGCGGCCAGACGCTCGACCTCAACCCGGCCGTCACCCAGGTGGGCCGCGGGGAACCGATCGCTGACACCGCCCGCGTGCTGAGCCGCTACGTGGACGTCCTGGCGATCCGCACCTTCGCCCAGAGCGAGCTCGAGGCGTATGCGCACTGGGCCTCGATTCCGGTGATCAATGCCCTCACCGATCTCGAGCACCCCTGCCAGGCCCTCGCCGACTTCCTGACGCTGCAGGAGGCCTTCAGCGTGAGCAGTGCGGCGGCTGGCCTGGCCGGTCTCACCCTGGCCTACGTGGGCGATGGCAACAACGTGGCCCATTCGCTGCTGCTCTGTGGCGCGTTGCTGGGGGTGAACGTGCGGATCGGCTGCCCGCCGGGCTTTGAGCCGTCGCCGCAGGTGCTGGCCCGCGCCCGGGAGCTTGCCGGCGGCCGCAGCAGCATCGAGGTGAGCCACGATCCGGTGGTGGCGGTGCGCGGCGCCCATGGCCTTTACACCGACGTGTGGGCATCGATGGGGCAGGAGCAGGAGCAGCGCCAGCGCGCAGCAGCCTTCGCCGGCTTCTGCCTCGATGAAAACCTGCTGGCGGAAGCCGACCCGCGCGCGATCGTGCTCCACTGCCTGCCGGCCCACCGGGGCGAGGAGATCAGCGCCGGGGTGATCGAAGGCAGCGCCAGCCGCGTGTTCGACCAGGCCGAGAACCGCCTGCACGTGCAACAGGCCTTGCTGGCGGCCCTGCTGGGGGGCGTGACGGGCTGACCCGGGCCGGTGAACCGCAGCCGAACAACACGCCAGGGGCTGGACAAGTGCGCCAATCAATGGCACAAATGTACTGACCGGCAACTGTGATCTTGCCCATGGTGCCTCGATCTGTTCCAGCGCGCGCCCCCTTCGGCGCCCCACTGGCCCTGGCCCCGCTGCCGCTGGGCCCTCTCGCCGCCGGCGGCGACAGTGGCGCCCAGGGCGAGCTCACCAGCGCCCAGCAGGAGCTCTACGACTGGCTCGCCAGCTACATCGGTGAGCACCGCCACAGCCCCTCGATCCGCCAGATGATGGAGGCGATGGGGCTGCGCTCCCCGGCGCCGATCCAGAGCCGGTTGCGGCACCTGCAGCAGAAGGGCTGGATCACCTGGCAGGAGGGTCAGGCACGCACCCTGCAGCTGCTGGGTGGCCAGCGGCCGGGAATTCCGGTGCTGGGCTCGGTGGCGGCGGGCGGGCTGGTGGAGCCCTACGACGACACCAAGGAACGGCTCGACCTGCAGCCCGTGCTCGACACCCGCGGCCTGTTCGCCCTCACCGTGAACGGCGACAGCATGGTGGACGCCCACATCGACCACGGCGATGTGGTGTTGATGGAGCCGGTGGCCGACCCGGCCCGGCTCAAGCCCGGCACGATCGTGGCGGCGCTGGTGCCAGGCAGCGGCACCACCCTCAAGCACTTCCAGCGGGTGGGGCGTCAGGTGCGGCTGGAAGCCGCCAACCCGGCCTACGCCCCGATCGTGCTGGACGCCGATGAGGTCACGGTGCAGGGCCGGCTGGTGGCCGTGTGGCGCCAGGTCTGAGGCCCCTTGGCATGTATTGTGACTTTCGAGAGGGGCCATAGCTCAGCTGGTAGAGCACCTGCATGGCATGCAGGGGGTCAGCGGTTCGAATCCGCTTGGCTCCATTCAGTGAGATCTCTTGTGTTGCAAGGGATCTTTTTTTTGCTCAGGCGGCCTGTAGAGCCGCGATCTGGCCCGGTAGCGCAAAATCCAGCTCAAAACTGAGGCAAGCTGCCGCCCATGAGCAGGGGCTCGACCTGTTTTGCGCCTCGTAGCGCAAAAACCGAGGCCACCCTGGCCCGAATCTGTGTCGCCCTGGCAGCTCAGCTGACGGAGCGGGCGACAGCATTGCACTGCTGCTCCAGCAGCGCGATCCGCTCCAGCAACGCCGGGAAGCTCGGGGTCTCACAGCGCAGCATCCCTGAGACGGTCATGGCCCTGTAGTCCGCTTCAAGGGCCTCCCTGGCGGCAGCGGTCGGTACCAGTTGCAGCTGGCCGTTGATCACCTCGACGTAGTTGAACGGCTGCCCATCGGCATCCGTGGCACGCCAGAAGTCCTCCTTGTGCTGCGCCACTTCAACGGCGAGGGGCCGGTCACGGATGGCCGCCTCTGCGATACCTGCACGGGCCAGGCGATCGAGGTCATACCAGTGCCGTGAATAGCGGTCGCCATCGCCGTTACCCCAACGTCCCTTGCGGCAGGCGACATGGATGGCCACGGCCTTCTCCAGGAAGGTGCGCCCGGCATCCATCACCAGTGGCCTGGCGGCCGGGAAGTCGAGCATCGCCAGATGGGTCGCCGCTTCGCATGAGATGGGCATCGGCCCATGCGGTTCGCCGGTGGAGTGGGCGCCGAATTCCAGCCGCACCGTTGGCCGCACATACCCGGAGCTGTGATCTGCCGCCGGGATCAGTGGTTGGCAGTGGATGACGATGGTGAGTGGCTGCCGGCGGCCTGCTTCGGACTGCTCCAGAACCAGCTCGAGGGTGACACCGGCTGCAGCGGCAGCACCCGGAGCAGCGGCAGGGGGATCTCCCGGATCCACTGCTTGAGCTTTCTGACTGCGGCCTTGCGGCGCTTTTCCGCCTGGCTGGGATTGACTGCCGGAGCCAGGTCAACCTCAGGCCAGAGGTGCTGGATGTTCAGCGTGGGGTCGACGTCCTCCGAGAAGCGATCAATCAGCCCATAGGCCTTGGAGAGTGAGGTGCCCCTTTTGAAGGTGAGGGTCTCCAGTAACTGCTGCTCTGTCCCCAGGGTCTGCAGCGCCCAGACCACCCAAATGTCCTTTTCCAGCAGGTTCGCCGGCCAGCCGGATTCGGCAGCAGCGCCATCGGTGCTGGAGCTGGAGGCGTAGTTGTCGTCAGCGCCCTGGCCGCTGGAGGCGGCGGCAGTGCTGGAGTGTGCTGGAGGTGGAAGAAGCAGAGGTGGCAGTGGCCATGACCCATCGCGGCTGTCGTGGAGGAGCACCCCATCGCGGGCTGTGCTCTCCAGCTCTTGCCATGCCGCGATCGAGACCCGGCAGTGCTCACGCAGAGCCGCTATCGAATTTCAGCCAGGCGGGCTGAGGCGATTAGCCTTTGCCAATGGGCAATCGCATCACCCACAACCCCGAGCAGTGCGGCGGACGGCCTTGCATCCGAGGCATGCGGATCCGAGTGCAGGACATCCTTGAGCTCTATGCCACCGGTCAGACCAGTGAACAGATCCTGGCTGACTTTCCCGATCTGGAAGCTGACGACCTCAAGGCCGCCCTGGCCTACGCAGCGCGGTAGATCGATCACCCTGTGCTGGTGGGATGAATCTCTGGCTGGATGCCCAGCTGCCGCCGATGGTGGCCAGCTGGATCAACGCGCAGGAATGGGGCGTTCAGGCTGCAGCGGTCCATGAGCTTGATCTGCGAGATGCCCGCGACCCCGTGATCTTTCAGGCCGCACGGGACGCTGGCGTTGTAGTGATGACCAAGGACCGAGACTTCATCCGCCTGCTGGAGGAGCAAAGCCCGCCACCGCAGGTTATCTGGCTGCGGCTCGGCAACTGCAGCAACGCTGCGCTCCAGGAAGTTCTCCAGGCCACCCTGCCCCGGGCGATGGAGCATCTGCGAGAGGGAGAGCCCTGGGTAGAAATCCGCCCGCATCAATCGGCGGAGACCTGAGCCACAGCGAACGGCATCACCCCCGCGAGAGCTCCAGCTGCCGCGCCAGCCACAGCTCCACATCCTCGTAGGTGTAGCGGACGAGGTTCCCAAGCTTCATGAAGGGCGGGCCGTAGCCGCTGGAGTTCCAGCTGTAGATGGTGGAGAGCGACACCCCCAGGTAGGTGGCCAGGGTTTCGGGCGTGTAGAAGCCAGCCGGCAGGCTGGTGGTGCTCGTGTCGGCGTTGGCGGCGGCGCGGCGCTTGGGCAGGAACAACCAGCTCCCCAGCGGCAGCTGGTCCGAGGGGCGGTCGGTGATGGTGGGGTTGAGGCCCCGCAGGGTGGTCACGGTGGTGCCGTGGCGCTCGGAATCCAGCACGCCAGGGATGGCGTTGGAGAACAGCAGGATGCTGGCGTTGGCGTAAGGCTGCAGCGCCGACGGCGGCAACCCGCCAGGGGCGGGAGTGATAGTCACGGCTCAGCCCCGCTCCAGTGGGGCAGTGAACCCACTGCCGCTGCCGCTCAACTGGGGGTCGCGGCTCCAGTTCGCCAGGGAGGGGAGCATCAGCAGCAGCGCCTGGGCATGGCTGCCCCGCTGGCGGCGGAGAGCGGCCTCGATCGAGAGACCTTGGCCGTAGCGGGTGATCGTCTCCCCCCGCAGCAGCTCGGCGTCATACTCGATCATGTCCACCTTTTTCACTGGGAGACTGCCGTCGTCGGGCAAAGCATCCAGGGCCACTGCCTTGCAGCGCTGCTCGATCGGCGCCTGCAGCTGCTCGGGGTCCAACCCAGCGAGCTCGGTGTCGATGGCGGCGATGGCATCGAGCTCGCGGCGGGCGGTGGGTATGGCATCGGGGTAGAGCTGCTCGAGATCCGCCATCGCGTCGTTGATGGCGCGGATCGCCGGCAGGCGGGCCGGGATCGAGAGGGCAACCCGGATCCCCTCAAGGTCTGCCGCTCGCCAGCGGTAGGCCGAGTCGGTGGTGGGCTGGCTCATGCGGCGGCAGCAGCGGCTTCTGCCTGCTGTTGCCGCGCCGCGGCTCAGATCCCGGTGCCGATCGCAGCGGCGGCAGGCTGAGCGCCGCAGGGTGCGCTGCAGCGATGGTTCAGCTTCTGCCTCGATCACCAGCCGTTCCAGCTCAGAGAGGCTCATCGCTTCCATCCCCTAGGGCCCTCACCATGCCCAGCCACCAGGCCAGGCGCCAGGTGTAGAGGTCAGCGGGAAGCGGGCCTGCAGCGCTGATCGAGGGCGCGCACGATCAGGGGCACGGCATTGGCCTGGCCCTGCACCGCAAAAGCCTCCCGCTCCAGCAGCCGGGTGTGGCTGCCGTAGTTGTTGAAGGTGATGGCAGAGATCTCCCGCTCGATCAGGGGGTTGAGAGGCAATCTCCAGCCGACCGGCCGCAGCATCCCATCGGGGCAGTTCTGGGCGGCGTGGGTGGCCTCATGCAGCAACGTCTGACGGGCGATACTCCATTAGGAGGCTGTTGCGCATAGATCACTGCCGACCTTCTCCACAGACGCCCATTAATCTGCCCAGATCCTTTTGACTGCAATGGATCTGGGCGAGAGAATGGGGCATGCAGAAGCCCAAGTCTTTCCGTCCCTGGCAACCGGAGCAGACCACCCTGCTGCCGCCATCGCCGAGGGAGTGGCTTTCAGAAGACCACCAGGTGTATTTCCTGCTGGATCTGGTGGATGAGTTGGATCTCTCACAGGTCCTGATCCCTGCTACGAGCAAGGATCCCCGCGGCGAGAAAGGCTTTGACCCGCGGATGTAGCTGCAGGCTTCCGCGGAGCGGTTGACGTTGCTGCTGCTCTACGCCTACTGCGTGGGCACCGTCTCCTCCCGCAAGATCGAGCGCGCCTGTTACGAGGATCTGGCTTTCCGGGTGCTGACGGGCAACCAGCAGCCGGACCACAGCCGCATCAGCGAGTTCCGCCGCCGCAACCTCGACGCGTTGAGCGACCTGTTTGTGCAGATTCTGCGGCTCTGCCAGAAGGCCGGCATGGTGAGCCTGGGTCATGTGGCGCTGGATGGCACCAAGGTGCAGGCCAATGCCTCCAAGCACAAAGCGAAGCCCACGGCTTCTGCGAAGCAGTTGAGCCACGAGCGCATGCTCAAAGCCGAGAAGCAGCTCGAGAAGGAGATCAACGGCTTGATGCGTAAGGCTGAGATCCTGGATGCCCAGGAGGATCGCCGTTACGGCAAGAGCAACCGCGGCAGTGATCTGCCGGACGAACTGCGGCGCCGTCAGGACCGCCTGGCCAGGATCCGTCAGGCCCGCAAGGAAATGGAAGCGGAAACCATCGCTGCAGCAGCACGGCAACGGCGCGAGGAAGCAGAAGAGGCCCGGGACAAAGCGGCTGCCGCCCGGGAATCGGATGCACCGGCAGCTGAGCAGGCCGATTGGAACAAGAAGGCCGAAGCAGCGGCGGCCAAGGCAAAAGCCGCGCAGGAGAAGGCCATCAAGGCTGCTGAGGATGCCGGTATGGAACCGCCGGATCTGGAGGCGCTTGCCGCTGAATCGATGCCCAGACGGGGCCTGGCCAGGAAAGCCGATGGCACACCAACCACCAAGGCCCAGCGCAATTTTACTGACCCCGACAGCCATCTCATGAAGTCAGATGGTCACTACATCCAGGGCTACAACTGCCAGCTGGCGGTCGACAGCGATCACCAGGTGATCGTGGCGACTGGCGTGAGCAACCAGCCGCCGGATGTCGAGCACCTGGAGCCCATGCTGCAGCAGATCGCTGCCAGCGCCGGGACCTTGCCGACGGTGATGACGATGGATGCGGGCTACTGGAGCGAAGACAACGCCAAGGCCTGCGCTGATCAGGGCATTGATGCGTACAACCGCTGCACGGAAGCCAAGGGCTACGCCACCGGCCGCTTGCCGCATGGGCAGCCACCACCGCCAAAGCGCGGACCGCTGCCCAAGAACGCCGACGCCAAGACCCGCATGGCCCGCAAGCTCAGAAGCAAGAAGGGCGCCAATATCTACGCCCAGCGCAAGGCGATCGTGGAGCCGGTGAACGGGCAGATCAAGGAAGTCCGGGGCCTACGGCGTTTGTTGTTACAGGGGCTGGAGAAGGTGAACGGCGAGGGGCACCTGATCGCTGCCACCCACAACCTGTTGAAGTTGTTCAGGTTCAGGCGATCACAACAACAGGCGCTGGCGGCGGCATCGGGATGATGCGCGGCAGCAGCAGCCCTGGCCGGTGTGGCCGGGGCTGATTCAGGCCCATCGATGGGCATGCTCAGCAGAACAAAAGAGCGTCAGCAGCGATGAAGAGTTCAGCGCGGCCAGGATTCGCTTTGCTCAGAGGCTCGATGCTCTATTGGCAACAAACTCCTAGAGCGAAGCTGGGAGCCCCGGGCGCGATGCCATCAATCACCAGCTGGGCATTGGCGGCAAGGGAACCAGTGGCACCTGGAGCCGCGAGGGTGAGGATGGCGTTGTTGCCTGCTGCGTCGGCGATGGTGCCGCCATTGAGGGTGAGGGCTGAGCTGGAGAGCTGATCGAGATCAGCGGAGATATCGCCCACTTGAACGGTGTATTGGAAGGAGAGGGTATTGGTGCCGCTACCGGAGCTGTAGGTGGCAAAGCGATCCATGCTGCCGGTTTCCAGCTGCAGCCTTGGGCTGCCGCCTGAGATGTCAACGAAGACGTTTTCTGAGAAGCCATGGTGAGGGAGATGATGGCGCCGCTGCCATAGGTGCCGTTGCTGCCGAGGGAGCCGGTGGGCGATGTGGTGTCTGCGGCCGCCTCGATGGCGACGGTGACGCCGTTGAGGGAGATGAGCTGCTGGTCGTTTTCTGTGAAGGCCGAGGGGCCAGGTGTGCGGCCGCGCAGCAGGGCTGAGAAGATCTCGCCTTCATCACCGGGGCAGGGCCGCCTAAAAGTCTGATCAAGCTGTGCTGATGGCCGTGATTACGCCTGCAAGCGCCAGCATTCGGCTGATGTCATGGGCCAGCTCCTGCTGGCCGGCGTGGATGGAGCGCATGCCTGCTCGGCGCAGGAGGTTCATCACCGCCGTGCGCAGGAAGGAGAACAGCGGCGCTCCGATCCGGTTGGCGTCGCGGTGAGCGTTCTCACCCAGCTGTACGTCACGTACCCAGTGCCACTCGTCCTCAATGCTCCAGCGCTGACGCACCAGTCGTAGCAATGCTTTTACAGCCGTGTGCAAACTTGTGAGGAAGTAGTGGGCCTGCTCGACCCGCTTGCCTTTGCGCGTCACGGTGGTGATCACCTCCACGACACAGCTACAGCCGGGCCAGTTCGCCTTGATGTGATCCGGTGCTTCCTTTGCCCGGAGGTTCCAGGTGGTGTCGCGACCATGCCGTTTTTCGTGATCCTCTGCGGTGAAAGGGATCTGGCGCTTTCCCTGGAACTGACTGCAGATCTGGCGGTGCAGGGTCTTCTGGCTGCCTTTGACGGTCAGGAGCACGTCGGCCCCCTGGGCGACAAAGCGGTGGGTGCCGTTCTCCGTCTCAACCGCAGCGCCGCGCAACGTTTTGCCGTCGCACACCAGCTGGTCCAAACCCTCTGCGCCACCAGGAATCTGGCTGATCATCCAGGCCTGCAGCACCTGGCCAAATCCCTGGAGATGGGCCTTATTGAGCAGATAAAGGTAGGAGGCATCCGAGGGCCAGCGCCTGTACCTCAGCCCCAGCGCCTGGTTGAGGGCTTCCCGGTGCCGGCGGGCAAAACGCTCCAGATCGCGGGAGCTGCGGCAGCCACTCAGGATCCTCAGCACCGCCACCAGCAGGAGGAACCATTGGGGGTAAGGCACCCCACGGCGGAACCGCCCATCAGGGATGGCCTTGAGAAAGCTGATCAGATCGCTCGGGGCGCTCTCATCGTTTGCGTTGTTTTGGATTTCGGGCGTGAAGGGTAGTCATTCCCGCCGACCGAACTCCATGCTGTCAGCCCCGCCAAGACCTACGCGGACAGACTTTTAGGCGACTCTGAGACCAGGCCAGGGCTGGTCTGGTTTGAAGCCAAAACCCACCTCTCGCGCCTGGTGGAGGCCATCGAAACCGGCGCCGACACCGAGGTGGTGATCGCCCGCAATGGCAGACCGGTGGCCCGCGGCCAGGCCCCGCTGCCATTGGGGATCGATGCGGCGGCGTTCGCCGGCCAGGCTCCTGGCGAAACATTCATGCCGGGGTGAACTCCATCGGGGTCAGCGCTGAGAGGTCTAGGCGCTGGCGGGCCTGACAGAGATCGTGGCTGTCCTGCAGGGAAAGCCAGCTTTCGGCACTGCGCCCCAGTACCCGCGACAACCTCAGCGCCATATCTGGCGTGATCCGGCTTTTGCCCGCCACCAGCCGCTGAAATGTGGAGGCCGAAACCCCCAGCCGCTCGGCCACCTGACGAATCGAGAGCCCACAGGGCTCGAGATACACGCCGGCGATGAACTCGCCAGGGTGTGGTGGATTGTGCATCTGCATCAGTGGTAATCCTCGAAATCGAGATCGAACACGTGGCCGTCGCGCGTTTTGCCCGTTTCGAAGAACAGGCGCAGCCCTTGGCGCCGAAAGGCCTGAATCACATAATCGAACCACCACTGGCTCGGTGTAGCGCAGTGCGCAACGAGCAACGCCCTGCTGTAGCTGGCCGCCCTGGCCTGGGGGCTGAGCCAGCGGCTTTCCTCCAGCGCTTGCACCCAGCCCTGGCGATCGAACCAGCGCCAGCCGCCCCCACAGGCAGAGGCCAGCGAACTGATCCACTGCTGAGGCGGTGAGTTCTCGCCTGGAGGCCGCGGCACTCGACCGTCCTGCGGGCCCAATTGGCCTGTCGGAACACGCTGGTGCCAAAGGCTTACCCCAGGGTCACCACCCCTTCGAACTGGGTGAAGGCCGGATCCGTGCTGGCCAGCACAAGGTCGTGGGCCTTGGCCTGGGCCGCTAGCAGACGATCAAAAGGATCTCGGTGCGGTACGGCCCACAGGCCGGCTTGACGGGCCACGGCCATGGCGTAGTTGTCGACGACGGATCGGGCGTGCTGCAGTTTTCCCAACCGCCACTTCGTGGCGATCTCCCAGGCGGAGGCGGCGCTGACAACGAGCGTGTTATTGCTGTCCTCCAGGGCGTTGTGCAACTCAGGGGAGAGCTTCTGGGGTTCCAGCAGGGCCCAGAGCAACACGTGGGTGTCGAGCAGCAGTTTCATCCGCCCCAGCGCTCCAGTTCGTCGTCGGGCAGGGGATCGAAGAACCCCTCATCCACCCTTCCCTGCAGGAAGCCGAGCTGCCGGCGCGGGCTGGGATCCAGGGGCACCAGCTGGGCGATGGGTTTGCCATGGCGAGACAGCACAATGCGCTCGCCGGCGGCGACCCTGGCCAGCAGGGCCGAAAGATGGGTCTTCGCCTCCTGAACATTGACGCAACGGGTCGCGGCCGGGCCCGAAGGGCCCGATGAGGGGGCACCTTGAACGAAGGACATAATCTGGTCTGGTCGGTCTGGTCAGACTAGCGGAGAAGGGCTTGCGATTGGGCTGGCAATCTCGCCAGTCCACCTCTCGCGGCTGGTGGAGGCGATTGAAACCGGCGCCGAAACCGAGGTGGTGATCGCCCGCAACGGCAGGCCGGTGGCGCGGCTCACCGCGCTGCAGGGAGCCTGCGCGGCCCCGGCGTCTGGGGGCGGCCCGCGGTCAGTTCACGGTTCCGATTCGATCGATGCCTCTAATCCGCTGATCAGCCCCGAGGCCAGCAGCGTGCTGATCAGCCAGTTATCGCTCTGGGAGATCGCCATCAAGCACGGTCTGACTCGCAGCGACATGCCGCTCTCAGCTGCCCAGGCGATCCCATCGGCTGACGCTCGAGCAGTTGCCCCTCCACCAGCGCGATCCGTTTGACCGCCTGTTCGTGGCCCAGTCGATCAGCGAATCGCTGCAGCCCCGATGGCCTCACGGCAGCGGCAGCCTCTGCAGGCCTGCAAACCGTTCGAAATCGCGATCGAAACTCACCAGGCGCCAGCCATTGGCGATCGCCAGGGCCGCCAGATGGGCATCTGTGCAGAGCCGGGCCGGGATCTCCCCACCCCGCAGCAGTTGGTGAAACACCTCCCAGCCGCCGTGCTCCGGCTCGGCCAGCCCCACGCCAGGCTGCTGACAGAGGGCCTCAAGTAGGGCGGACGCCTCTGCCGCGTTGCTGACGGCTGGGCCCATCAGCTTTGGTTGACTCACCAGTCGCACCAGCCCCAAAGCGGTCACCGTGCTGAACAGCACCCGATCAGAGGCCTGGACTTCCCAGTAGTGAACGGCGTGTTGGTGATGGCTGTGTTCCGGCCAGACCAACGCCAGCCAGACATTCAGATCCGGCAGATCGGCTGTGGTGCTCACGGGTCGAGCAGATCGAACAGGCCGGCATTGCTGAGCTGCTGCCCCTCGATGGCCAGCGACCCTTCCAGGCGCGGCAGTGTGGCTGCGGATCGCTTCGGCTCGGTGCGGGTGGCTGCGGCGCCGAGCCCTTGCTCCACATAGCTGCGCAGCAATCGCTTGAGGGTGACACCCTCGTTGGCCGCCCTGGCTTTCAACCGTGCGAACAGCGGATCCGGCAGCTCCAGGGTTGTGCGCATGCTCCAGGGCCAAGGATGTGCGCATCTTAGTGCGCATCCTTGGCCTGCGGACATTCCCGCCAGGTTTTGCCCCAGGGCTCACCACCACTGGCATGCACCAGCGGCAGGGGCCAAGTGCCGAGGCTCAGGCCCGCGCGCCGGGCGGAACGACAGACATCGAGGTCGTAGTAGTGAAAGGCAAAGCGCGGGTCAAAGCGCACGCCCGAGCGCTCCAGGCGGCCGCCTCGTCCAGTCGGGTGGTGGCAATCAGCTGGAGCACCTGCGGGCTCATGGCTGATCAGCCGCGCTGTCGATGCCCAGGCGCCAGTGGCCCTGAGCCAGCTGGCGCAGGCCCGGCAGGGAGGTGAGCGGACGATCCGCCGCCTGCTGGAGCAGCGGTTCCACCGGGCTCTCGGCCGGCTCACCAGGGCGTGGGCGGTGGTGGCGATGGTGTGACGCAGCGCCGGCTCATTCACCAGACGATCCAGCTGGTGAATGAGTTCATCGATGTTGTCGAACAGCAGCGCCGCACCGGTCCTGCAAAGATGGCGATAGGAATCGAGGTTCTGCAGCACCGGCGCGACCGCTCGGCTGGCGTGCTCCAGGAATTTCACATCGGAGCGGCAGCGGTTGAACTCGGCGGGCAGCAGCGGCGCCAGGCCAATGTCGAGCTCTTCTAGCCAAGCGAGATAGTCCGCCAGCGAGCCGGCCATGGTGAAGCGGAAGCGCTCGCCATCCAGGGCCGCGAACGGTTCGGCCAGCACCGGATCGCACATCAGCTCGAAGCGCACATGCCGCTGCCGCTGCAGCCAGGCAATCAACGCTGCAGAGATGGTGCGCAGATCTTCCCGGTGTCCAATGGATCCTCCCCAACCGATCACCAGGGGCCGCTCCGCGCTGGGTGGAACCAGGGCGGGGGATGGGGCGCAGTGGTGGCAGCAATTGCAGCTGATTAGGCGCCACCATGATTCGCCGGGCCCGATTCGCCAGCCGCTGGCCGAGAGCCTCGGTGGTCACCTGGGTGGCATCGCAGCGGCCGATGAGCTGATCGAAGCAGAACAGCGCCCGCCGATCGCTCCAGGAGGCATGGGCGGGGTTCCAGGCCTGCACATCCGGCAGGTAGTCGTTCACCTCGCAAAGGCTGGGCCGGCCCAGCTGGCGCCGCTGGTGGATCAGGCGGAACACCTCCACATCCAGCGTCATCGTGAACACCACCACATCGGCCGCCAGCGCGGCCCCGTCGTGGTGACGGGCCTGAGGATGCACCTCACCACCTCCACCCCTTCCAGCTGGGCCAGGGCGGCAGCAGGCTGGTGCAGGCGGTAGAGGTTGTCGCCGATGGAACCCATGCCTCACACCAGCGCCAGGCGCAGCGGTGCGCAGTGAGGAGTGGCGTAAGCGCCGCCAGTGTGATTCAACCGCGACGTCATTTGATCCAAGTCATCCTCTCCGAGATCAGGGAGTAGGCGGCATCGGCGCCTGGAAACCCCTATTCACCTCCTGGTCCACCAGGGCGTCGAGGGTGACGGCCGAGCGCACCAGGGCTTGGTAGCGGGCCACCACCCGCCGGTTGCGCTCCAGCCACTGGCCGGCCTCGCCGGGGTTGCCGCTGAGGGCGGCCCCATCGCCATCGAGCAGCTCCAGATCCCCCTGCTGCGCCAGTAGGGCCAGCACCAGCTCATGGATCCGGTGGCGGCGGCGGATCGCGGCGTCGGGCGGCTCGGCCATGGCGCAACGGGGGGGCGGTCATCATGGCCGGATTCCCTCGCCGCCCCGCCGGCATGAGCAGCGACCCGCAGGCCGGCCGGCGGCAGCAAGGCCCGCCGGTGCAGGTGATCGGCACCGATGCGGGCGGCCTCGCTTCCCTCTCCCCGGCAGCGCTGGAGCTGGTGCGCGGGGCGTCCCTGCTGGCGGCCCCGTCCCGGCTGCAGCCCGGCCTTGAGGCCCAGCTGGCCGCCTGGGCCACCACCTTCCCCGCCCCTGCCTGGAACCCTCCGCGTCTGCTGGCCAGCGACAAGCCTGAGCCGCTGCTCGCGGCCCTGCAGCAGGCCCTTGCCGCTGGCGAGCCGGTGGTGCTGCTGGCCAGCGGCGATCCGCTCTGGTTCGGCATCGGCCGGCTGCTGCTGCAGCACATCCCGCCGGAACGCCTGCGCTTCCATCCGGCGCCCACCAGCCTGCAGCTGGCCTTCGCGCGTCTGGGGCGCCCCTGGCAGGATGCCGGCTGGGTGAGCCTGCATGGCCGCGAACCGGAACCCCTGGCCCAGCGGCTGCAGCAGCGCCCGGTGGCGTTGGCGGTACTCACCGATCCCTCCCGTGGCGGTGCCGACGAGGTGCGCCGCCTGCTGCGGGCCAGCGGCCTGGAGGCCGTCTACAGCCTGTGGTTGGCCGAGCGGCTGGGACATCCGCAGGAGCGGCTGATGCGGCTGGCTCCCACCGCACCCCTGCCCAGTGATCTCGATCCCCTGCACCTGGTGCTGCTGATCGCCGAGCCACCGCCGCCGCCCGTCGACCCGGCGGCCCTGCCGCTCTTCGGCCTCGACGACGGTCTCTGGCTGCAGCATCCCGATCGGCCCGGCCTGATGACCAAGCGGGAGGTGCGGATCCAGCTGCTGGCCGACCTGGAGCTGCCGGCCGAGGGCGTGCTCTGGGATCTGGGGGCCGGGGTGGGCTCGATCGGCCTGGAGGCCCTGCGCCTGCGGCCCCAGTTGCAGCTGTGGGCCGTGGAGCGGCGCGGCGGCTCAGCGGCGCTGATCCAGGCCAATGCCGAGCGCTTGGGGGTGCGGCCTGCGGGGGTGCTGGAGCTGGAGGCGCTGGCGGCCTGCGCCCCTGGGGATCGCCCCTCCCCCCTGCCCGACCCCGACCGCGTGTTGATCGGCGGCGGCGGCCGTGGCCGCGCCGCGCTGCTGGCGACTGTGCTGCCGCGCCTGCGGCCCGGCGGTGTGGTGGTGATCCCGCTGGCCACCGTGGAGGCGCTGGCGGAGCTGCGGCCGGTCCTGGAGCGGGGCCAGTTGGAGGTAAGCGTGAGCCAGCATCAGGCCTGGCGCGGAGCGCCCCTGGCCGATGGCACCCGCCTGGCGCCGCTCAACCCGGTGCTGGTGCTGAAAGGGCGGCGTTCAGCGGCCCCAGGCGAAGGCGGCCGGTAGGGCGGCCACCGGCAACGGGCCCGACTCGGCAACAGGAATGGGGATGATCAGGTGGCAGCCGATCCCATCGATTGCCAGCGATTCACCAAGTCAATGTCTGGCGGTCGTTGGCGCTGAACGCGATCACCGACCGGCCCCGGCTTCGGCTCCCGTTGGCATCGCGGTCGAGATCCAGCCGCGGTGGGTTGTCGAGGTTTTCGCGACACGAAGACAGCGCCCGGTCGCTGGTGGTGGTGCAGCAGCTGCGCTCAGCTCCCCGCGCCGGTGCCCTGCAGCCAGCGCAGCGACGCCGGGCTGCCCACCACGATCCCGAGCCGCTGGGCTTCGTGGGCCTGCAGCTCCACCACCCCATCGGCGGGCTCCACCGGCCCGTAGCTGGGGCACGGCAGGCGCGGACAGGGCGGCACGGCGGCATCGATTGCGATCACCCGCCCCTGGCGCAGGTAGATCAGATCAAGCGGCTGGCGAATGCGGTGCATCCAGAAGCTCACCGGGGCGGGTGGATCAAAGCGAAACCACATGCCCCGTAACGGCCCGAGCGGGGACCGCTCCATCAACCCCAGGGCCAGCTGGCGCGCGCTGCGCGGCACCTCCAGTTGTATGCAGCCGGCCGGCGGGGGCGCCGCCGGGGCAGGCTGCTCCAGGCACCACTCGGCCTCCAGCGGCAGAAACTGCGGGGCGTGTTGTGGCGTGGGTTCCGCGCCGGCCCTGGCGGCTCCTGTGGCCCCGACCGGCCCGACCAGCAGCACCGCCATCAGCCCCCGGAGGGCCGACAGGGCTGCGGGCAGCGGCGCGCTGGGGTGCACGGGTGTGGCTGTCATGGCGCCGCCTTGCCGCTGGGGGGCTGGCGATCGCAGAGGCAGTAGCCCCGGCCCCGCACCGTGTGGATCAAGCGACGCTCGCCCCCTTCCTCCAGCTTTTGGCGCAGGTAGCGCACATACACCTCCACCACGTTGCTGGCGGCTTCGCTCTGGTCGTCCCAGGCCTCGCGCAGGATCTGGTCGCGGCTGAGCACCTCGCCCGCCTGGCGCACCAGCAGCACCAGCAGCCGGTATTCACGGCCCGTGAGCGTGAGCACGCGGTTGCCGCGCTGGGCCCGTTTGAGGCTGGGGTCGAGCCGCAGATCGGCCACCTCCAGCACGCCTTTGATCGGCAGGGGCTGTGAGCGGCGCTGCAGGATCAGCCGCAGCCGCATCAGCAGATCACTGGCACCGGCCGACGACAGCCAGAAATCATTGGCACCGGCGCTGAGGCACTCGGAGCGGCCTTCCACGCTGTCGTGCACGATGTCGAGCAGCAGGGGGACGCGCTCCATCGTGAGCCGCAGGGCGGGAATGCTGAGGGCGCCGATCTCCCCCGACAGCAGCACCACGGCGGCCGGTTCCGGCAGGGAGCCTGCCAGGGCGGTGCTGTAGCCGGACGCTTCCAGCCGCGGCGCCATCGCTTCGGCCTCCTGGCCGATCAGCAGGATCAACGGCTGGCTCACGCCCATTCCGCCCCAGGGTCCTGGTGCGGGCCGCCGCCATGCTCATGGCTGTCGGGTTTGGCCACATGCGGCAGGCCCCAACCCAGCTTGTTGCGCAGCACCTGGAAGAACTCGTGGTCTTGAAGCCGCACGAAACGGGCCGCATGCTCACTGCGGCGGATCAGCACCCGGTCTTCCGGCCACACGTAGCAGCCGGCGCTGCCGTCCACCACCATCATCAGCCGCTCGGGCGTGGCGGGGAACACGGTCACCGGCTCCCGGTCGCTGAAGACCAGGGCGCGGGAGGCCAGCGAATGGGGCGCGATCGGCGTGAGCTGCAGCACCGGGCAGTCGGGGGTGATCACCGGCCCACCGGCGGAGAGGGCGTAGGCGGTGGAGCCCGTGGGCGTCGAGAGGATCACCCCGTCGGCGGAGATGTCCACCGGCACATGGCGGCCGATGGCGATCTCGAAGTGGCACATGCTGGTGAGGGGCTCCCGGTGCAGGGCCATCTCGTTGAGGCAGAGCACCTCCCAGCGGCGGTGCTCTCCACGCATCACGCTCACCACCAGCATGGTGCGCTCCTCCACCGTCCACTTGCCTTCCAGCAGTTGGTCGAGGGCCGCATCGAGCTCGTTGAGGTAGGCCTCGGCCAGGAAGCCCATATGGCCGGTGTTGATCGTCAGGATCGGCACCCCGATCGGTGCCGTCTGGCGGGCGGCCGAAAGCACGGTGCCATCCCCGCCGAGCACCACCGCCAGCTGCATCTGGGGGTGAAAGCTGGACGGCACGCAGGCGGTGTAGCCGAGGCTGCGCAGATGCGTGTCGGGGTTGGCGAAGCCCACCATGCCGCCGGAACTGCTCACCCGCACCACCGTGGAACCGGCGGCGATGAAGCGCGCCTCGATCGCATCGGCGGTGCGGACGGCCACAGCCTTGCCGTCGTTGACGATCAGTCCGACGCAGGGCACCGATCGCGCGCAGGGATTTCGAGAGTTTATGAGAGGGTTCGGGTTCTCAGGGGGTGCTGGCGGTGAGGGGATCCTGGCGGGCGTGCCGCAGGCTCAGAACTGTTCGAGGAAGCGCAGATCGCTGGTGTAAAGGCGGCGGATGTCATCGATGCCGTGGCGCACCATGCAAAAACGCTCCACTCCCAGCCCGGCGGCGAAGCCGCTCCAGCGCTCGGGATCCAGCCCCAGCCCCTCCAGCACCGCCGGATCCACCATCCCGCAGCCCATCACCTCCAGCCAGCGGCCGCGCCACTGCACGTCCACCTCGGCGGAGGGTTCGGTGAAGGGGAAGTAGCTGGCCCGGAACCGCACCGGCAGGTCGCCGAAGAAGGCCTGCAGAAAGGTGGTGACCGTGCCGCGCAGGTGGCTGAAATCCAGCCCTTCGTCGATCGCCAGCACCTCCACCTGGTGGAACACCGGCGAATGGGTGGCATCCACCGCATCGCGCCGATACACGCGTCCCGGCGCCACGATCCGCACCGGCGGTGGGTTCTGCTCCAGATGGCGGATCTGCACCGGCGAGGTGTGGGTGCGCAGCAGGGTGTGGGCCGTCAGATAAAAGGTGTCCTGCATGTCCCGCGCCGGGTGGTGGGGCGGGATGTTGAGTGCAGTGAAGTTGTAGTGATCGGTCTCCACCTCCGGGCCTTCCTCCACCCGGTAGCCGAGGCCGGCGAAGATGTCGACGATCTCTTCGGTGGTGGTGATCAGCGGATGGCGGTGGCCGGCGGGCACGTAGCGGCTCGGTGCGGTCACGTCGAGGCTTTCGCCCCGCAGCTTCTCGGCCATGGCGGCCTCGCGCAGGGCCTCCAGCCGTTCGTTCAGCAGCGCCTGCAGTTGCTCCTTGAGCAGGTTGGCCCGCTGCCCCACCAGCGGCCGCTCCTCGGCCGAAAGCTTGCCCATGGCGCCCAGCACCACCGACAGCCGTCCCTTCTTGCCCAGTAGCGCCACCCGCAGTTGCTCCAGGTCGGCGGCGGCGGGAGCCGCGCGCAGCTCGGCGGCCGCTTCGGCCTCAAGGGCATCGAGTTGATCGGTGAGCTGCTGGAGGCTGATCGTGGCGCTCACGGAGGGGTGGCGTAGCGGTTCGACTGTACGGATCCGGGCCGCCTAGGTTGCCGCCAGGCTGGATTCCTCCACCTTTGCCGCCGCTGTGCTCGCGCCGATGCCTCCCCTCAGCATCCTGATCAGCAACGACGATGGGGTGTTCGCCGAGGGCATCCGCACCCTGGCCAATGCCGCCGCCGCTCGGGGCCATCGGGTCACGGTGGTGTGCCCCGACCAGGAACGCTCCGCCACCGGCCATGGCCTCACCCTGCAGACCCCGCTGCGGGCGGAACGGGCCGATGCCCTGTTCGACGAAGGGGTCATCGCCTGGGCCTGCAGCGGCACCCCTTCCGATTGCGTGAAGCTGGCCCTGGGCCGGCTGCTGACGGAACCGCCCGATCTGGTGCTCTCCGGCATCAACCACGGCCCCAACCTGGGCAGTGATGTCTTTTATTCCGGCACGGTGTCGGCGGCGATGGAGGGCACCCTGGAGGGGCTCAAGGCGCTGGCGGTGAGCAGCGCCTGCTTCAACTGGCGCGAATTCGCCCCGGCGGCCAGGCTGGCGCTGGAGGTGGCCGAGCAGATGCTTGCTGGCGGCTGGCCCGAGGGCCTGCTGTTGAACCTCAACGTGCCGGCTCAGCCCGCTGCCACGATCGGCCCGGTGCGCTGGTGCCGGCCGGCCGTGCGCCGCTATGTGGATCAGTTCGATTGCCGCACCGATCCGCGCGGCCGCACCTATTACTGGCTCGCCGGTGAGGTGGTCAACGATCTGGAGGCGGCCACCGCCGGCCCGCGCGACTGGCCCACGGATGTGGAGCAGGTGCACAGCGGCGGCGCGGCGCTCACACCGCTGCAGCCGGAACTGTTCTGGCGCGGGGCGCTCACGCAGCTGGCGGGGCTCGATCCCCTGCTGGCGCTGCCGGCGCCAGGGTCTCGCTCAGCCGGGCCGCTCTGACGGCAGCGGCCGGTACACCCGTTGCAGCAGCCACAGGCTGAGCAGCAGGCCCACCAGGTGGGCGAACAGCACCTGGGTGTTGCTCAGCACCGAGAGCATCTCGATCGAGGTGATCGGCAGGCCCATCACTCTGCTGCCGGTGCCGCCGGGCGATGTGATCTGGGCGCCGAAGAAACCGGGCACCTGCATCGAGGCCTGCACGAACAGGCTGCCGGCCAGGGCTTGATAGCCCACCGCCGCCAGGGTGAGGCCCAGCAGATCGCCGATCACGCTGCGTTTGATCAGCCGCCCCGTTTCGCCGCGGCTGGGCCGCACCGGGCTGGCCAGGGCGCGGCCGCAGCGCACCATCAGCCAGCCCTGCCAGAGGCTCCAGAGCAGCACGAAAAACGACAGGGTCGTGAGCGACAACCCGGGACCCAGCCCCAGGGCTCGCTGGGTGTTGGCCATCAGCCGGGAGCCGATGTTGTTGAAGATCAACACCCCCACCACCACCACGGCCAGCACCACCTGGGTCCAGAAACGGATCCAGGCCAGGCGACGCACCGCCGCGGAAACCTGCTGGAGATCGAGGCGATCGGCCATCGGCGGCGCTGGCGGGGGAAGGGCGAATGGCAACAAACTTGGCATGGCCGGCCACCCGTGCGGCGAAGCCCTGACCACCAAGCCCCAGCACCTGGCGCCGCGTGGAAGGATGGGCCCCTGCGGGAACCGTCTGGACAGTTGATACCGCTGCGATCTCCCCAGGATGCCCTCACCCCCACCGCCGTCGCTCTCGGGAGTTTCGACGGCCTGCACCAGGGGCACCAACGGGTGATCGCCTCAATCGCTGCCGCCCCCACGCCGGGTCTGGTGCCCACGGTGGTGAGCTTCTGGCCCCATCCCCGCGAACTCCTGCACGGCGAACCCCGCCTGCGGCTCGATCTGCCCAACGACAAACTCTCCCTGCTGGAACCCTTCGGCATCCGCCAGTTGGTGCTGGTGCCCTTCACCCGGGAGCTGTCCTGCCTCACACCGCAGGAGTTCGTCGAGCGGGTGCTGGTGGGGGCCCTGCAGTGCCGCGAGGTGGCGGTGGGCGAGAACTTCCGCTTCGGCGTGAACCGCTGCGGCGATGCCACAGCCCTGGCCGCGATCGGCGCTTTGCACGGCCTGAAGGTGTCGGTGCTGCCGATGCTGTGGGATGGCAGCGAACGGGTGAGCAGCAGCCGCATCCGCCGCGCCCTGGCCGCCGGCTGCATCGCTGAGGCCGGCCGCCTGCTGGAACGGCCCTACCGGTTCTGCGGCACCGTGGTGCGCGGGCGGCGGCTGGGCCGCACGCTCGGCTGGCCCACGGCCAACCTGGAGGTGGACGGGCGCAAATTCCTGCCGCAGGAGGGGGTGTATGCCGCTCTCGCCTGGGCCCACGGCAGCGGCCCGATGGCAGCGGTGATGAACCTGGGGCCACAGCCCACGGTGGATCCCCTGGCGCCCTCGGCGGTGGAGGTGCACCTGCTGGATCGCCAGATCGAGCTGGAGGGGCGCGAGCTGGAGGTGCAACCGCTGGCGCTGCTGCGGTGCCAGGAGCGCTTCGAGAGCCTCGATGCGCTCAAGGCCCAGATCGGCCGCGATGCCGAGCAGGCCCGCGCCCTGATCACCGACCGCGTGCTGGCGGCGGCGCTGGCCAGCTCAGCTGGCGGGATAGGCGTTCGTGAGGCCCCAGCTGATGAAGGCGGCAATGCCACCCAGCAGCAGAATCCCTGAAACCAGCACCCACATCGGACTGTCGCCGCCGCCGGAATTCATGGGCTCTGGGAATGGCCCCTCACCCTAACGAGGGTGTCCCGCCGCGTTCCAACATTCCCGCCGCGCCATCGCGGCGTTGCCTGCCGGCTTGCCACCCGCCGGGCTCACAGGCTCACAAGCTCACCGCCTCGCCGTTGCCCGCCTCAACCCTTCCCCTGCTCTGATGGACGACCCTTCCTCTGCCCCTGCTCCAGAACCCATGGAGCCGCTTGCGGAGCCGGCGGTGCTGCGCCTGTTGGATGCCAATCTCGACCGCGCCCGGGAGGGCCTGCGCGTGATCGAAGACTGGTGCCGCTTCGGCCTCGGCCGCGACGACCTGGTGGCCCGCTGCAAGGACATGCGCCAGCGGCTCGGCCGGCGCCATCAGGACGTCTATAAACAGGCGCGCCACAGCGCCACCGATCCGGCGGCGGGCATGACCCATCCGGCCCAGCAGCAGCGGCTTGGCTCCGCGGCGGTGCTGGGGGCCAATGCCGCCCGGGTGCAGGAAGCCTTGCGGGTGCTCGAGGAATTCGCCCGCAGCAGCGATCCGGCGCTGGCGGCAGAGGCCTCAGCGCTGCGCTATCTCGCCTACGACCTGGAAGTGGCCGTGCTGCAGGCCACGGCGGGCCTGGGCAACCGGCGCCAGCAGCTGGCCGCCTGCCGGCTGTATCTGATCACCAGCCCCTGCTCCAGCCTCGACGCCCTCGAAACCATCGTGGCGGCGGCCCTGGAGGCGGGAGTCAAGCTGGTGCAATACCGGGCCAAGCAGGCGGATGACAGCCAGCGCTTCGCCGAAGCCACTGCCCTGCGCCGGCTCTGCGCCCGCCATGGCGCCCTGTTTCTGGTGAACGATCGGGTGGATCTGGCCCTGGCGGTGGAGGCCGATGGCGTGCATCTGGGCCAGGGGGATCTGCCCCCGGCGATGGCCCGCCGCCTGCTCGGCCCGGAGCGCCTGATCGGCCGCAGCACCCATTGCATCGAGCAGCTGCGCCAGGCCGTGGCCGACGGTTGTGACTACGTGGGCGTGGGGCCGGTGCATGCCACGCCCACCAAGCCCGGCCGTGCGCCGGTGGGGTTCGGCTATCTCAGCGAGGCCGCGGCGGAGAGCCCGCTGCCCTTCTTCGCGATCGGCGGCATCGAGGCCGGCACGCTCGCTCCGGTGCTGGCGGCCGGCGCGCGAGGGGTGGCGGTGGTACGCGCGATCATGGAGGCCCCCGATCCGGCGGCGGCCAGCCGGGAGCTGCTGGCCGCCCTGCCACCACTCCCATGACCACCTCATTCGCATGCCGCTGCCGTGACCATCTCCCTGCAACTCAACGGTGAAGCCCGCCACTGCCCGGATGGCCTCAGCCTGCAGCAGGCGCTGCAGCACTTCGGCTATGAACCCCGTCTGGTGGTGGTCGAGTTCAACGACGAGGTGCTCGCCCGTCGGCAGTGGCCGGAGCAGCAGCTCAGCGAGGGCGACGTGTTGGAAGTCGTCACCATCGTGGGGGGTGGTTCCTAGATTCGGTTCATTCGCAGCGGCAACTGACGTGTTCTCTTCCCAAGCCACCGGCCGTGTCAGCGCAGGGCGCCGGCGCTTCTCGGCCTGGCTGGTGCTGCCGTTCCTGCTCAGCGCCCTGGTGATGTTCGCTGCGCCGCAGCCAAGCCAGGCCGCCAGCGGTGGCCGCATCGGCGGCGGCAGTTTCCGCTCCGCCCCCTCCATGCCGCGCAACTTCAGCGGCGGTGGCGGTGGTGGTTTCGGTGGTGGCGGCTACCGGGGCGGCGGTGGCGGCTTCGGTGGCGGCATCGGCTTTCCCTTCCTGATCCCGATCTTCGGCTTCGGCGGCGGTGGCCTGTTCGGCTTCCTGGTGCTGATGTCGATCGTTGGCGTGATCGCCAACACCCTGCGGGGTGGCGGTGGCGGTGGGCTGCCCGGCGGCAATGGCGGCGGGGCGATGGCCGCTCCTCGCGCCGATGGCCCCGTGGCGGTTGCCCAGCTGCAGATGGGCCTGCTCGCCACGGCCCGCGATCTGCAGACCGACCTGCGCCGTTTGGCGGCCTCGGCAGACACCGGCAACAGCGCCGGCCTGCAGCGGGTGTTGCAGGAAACCACCCTCTCGTTGCTGCGCAACCCCGATCTGTGGGTTTACGCCAACGTGGAAGTGGGCCAGGTGCCGTTCCCCAGCGCTGAAACCACCTTCAACCGCCTCTCGATGACCGAACGCAGCAAGCTGCGCCGTGAGGTCACCTCCAATGTGGGCGGCAAGCGCTTTCAAGATGCCGCCGCGCCGGTTGGCAACGCTGATGCCACCAGCGACTTCATCGCCATCACCTTGCTGGTGGCCAGCCGCGGCCGCATCCCGATCAAATCCGCCAGCAGCGCCGACGACCTGCGCAACGCTCTCAGTGTGCTGGGTGCGGTGAGCTCCAGCGATCTGCTGGCGCTGGAAGTGATCTGGCAGCCCGAAGGCGAGGGCGAGGTGCTCAGCACCGAGGAACTGCTCACCGCTTACCCGCAGCTTCAGCACCTCTGAGCGTTGAGGATGCGCAGAGCGGCCATGGCAGCGCCGTAGCCGTTGTCGATGTTCA
>ERZ888423.475-NODE-475-length-40436-cov-14.924668_pt1 | contig 40436 bp, 32 predicted proteins | sample MGYA00520523_ERZ888423 | MGnify/ENA primary metagenome ERZ888423 (study PRJEB32303, sample SAMEA104408611) | aquatic metagenome | biome: Brackish water; feature: Pelagic; material: water | place: Baltic Sea | collected 2014-06-08T10:24:00 | depth 30,27 m ... | reverse complement strand
CGTAAATACATTCACTTAACAATTAATATTCCTGATTAATTAAAATTTTTACGTTGTTTTGTTCGTTGTAAGCAAATCCATGCGAAATCTGTTAAGTCTACTTATCCTAATCACTGCTATAGCTGCGTCTGCCCAGATAGGTGGCACCTCCGCATTCACCTTTGCTTTGATAGAAAACAGCGCTAAACACACCGCTTTGGGTGGTATTTCTATAACCAATACAGATGCAGACCCCTCATCAGGATTTCAAAATCCAGCACTAATTAATCACGAAATGCATAAAAGCATTTCACTTTCCTATGCTAATCAAGTGGCAGACCTTAACTACGGTTTCTTGAGCTACAGTCATTCTTGGGATACTGCTAGCTCATTTTTATTTAGTATGGGTTTTTATGATTACGGTAAATTTACACGCACAGACGCTGCTGGAGATATTATTGGAGAATTTACCGCGGACGATTACAACTTTCAAATAGGTTGGAGTAAAAAGTATAACGATAAAATAACCTATGGCGTAAACGGTAAATTTTTATACTCGGTATATGAAGCTTACGTTAGTACTGCCGGAGCAATTGATTTAGGTGTATCCTATAATGATCCAAAGGAATTAGTTACGGCAGCCGTTCTGATAAAAAACCTCGGTTATCAATTTATACGATATGGCGATGACAGTCCTAGAGAGCCATTACCGTTTGATGTGCAAGCCAGTGTAAGTAAAAAGTTAGAGCATAATCCACTACGTTTTAGTTTAACCTTACATAATTTACATAGGTGGAACAACTCGTATGTAAATGTAAATGCCCGAAATAAAGAGATAGACCTGGAAACGGGCGTTGTAAAAAATCAAACATTGAATTTTGGGGAAAAAGCCATGCGACATGTTATCTTCAATACCGAGTTTGTATTCTCCAAAAACTTTCAATTGCGAATGGGATATAATCATCAGCGCAGAGCAGAACTTGGACCCGAAAATCGTCGTGCTACTACTGGTTTTAGTTGGGGTGTGGGCATAGGAGTAAAAAAACTAATGATTAACTATGGAAGTGCTGGTTATTTCCCGGGTATCGCTTCTAATTATTTTTCGGTAAGTAGAGATTTATCCTCCATCAATCGGAAGAAAATTAGTCTCAATTAAATTATTTTAAGAAAAATAATACTTCCTTATTTCAAAAAAATCATCAAGTTCTTTTTAAATTAAAATTTTCATTTATGTTTGACCTGTCTTGGAAAAGAAAATAATAATAGCGATTGATGGACATTCGAGTTGCGGTAAGGGAACTCTTGCTAAAAACTTAGCGAATGAGCTTGGCTATCTATTTATAGACAGTGGCGCTATGTATAGGGCCGTAACATTATACCTGACGCGCGCCAATATTTCTTTAGACGAGTTGCAAGCAGATCCAGCAATTCTCGGAAACATTAAAATCACTTTTCAGTATGAAGAGGAACGGCATTACTATGAAACGTACCTAAATGGTGAAAATGTAGAAAATGAAATTCGCAGTATGGAAATTGCACGCAAGGTTAGTCCTGTAAGTGCAATAGCAGAAGTACGTCACTTTCTGGTTGCTCAGCAACAGCAAATGGGAGAACAAAAAGGGGTAGTTATGGATGGAAGAGACATAGGAACTGTCGTTTTCCCGGAAGCAGAACTTAAGATTTTTATGACGGCAAGTGCTGAAATAAGATCTAAAAGAAGATATGATGAGCTTACTGCTAAAGGTATTCATGTGAATTACCAAGAAGTACTTCATAATATTAAAGAAAGAGATTTTATAGATAGTAATCGAGCAGAAAGCCCCTTGATCAAAGCGGAAGATGCTATTACACTTGACAATACTTCTATGAGCAAAAAGCAGCAAGCACAATTGTCACTTTCTTGGGCACGCGGAGTAATTAAAGCGCTGAGCTAGCGCCCATCTAACTATTTTTTTACTTAACTATAGTGAGGGTACCATTATCTCGGTAGGTAATATTATCCCAACCTTTGTAGGTTAATATCCAAAAGTAAACATTACTGCTACCAAATTTACTTTGCTTAAACTCGCCACTCCAGTTAGCATTTTTATCCGTTGTTTGATATACCTTTTCTCCCCATCTATTAAATACCAACATCTCAAATTCTTTAACAAACACATCACTCCAACGAAAATAGTCATTTAAGTTATCGCCGTTTGCAGTCACGGCATTTGGCACAAAAACCAAAGGAGGCTGTATAAGATAAATGTCGTTGCTTCTACTAATGGCGTTGTACATTCCCTGATTTTCGTATGCGAATACACTATACCAATACCCTCCCCAATCATAATCTAAATCACTATCGGTAAATTCTTGTATGGTATTATCCACGCGAACAATTGGTTTCAATGAGCCTGTATCGACCGAACGAATTAGTTCATACTCGGCTACCCCATTAGGCCAATCTATATAATCATCCCAAGTTAAGTCAAACTTAAATCGAGGAATATTTTTGATTTCATTAATAGGAATACCTCGTATCACTATGGTGCACCCTTCGTTACTAAATTTACTCAGATGACCGCAGTTGTCAGCTACCCGTATTTGATAACAGTACGATCTATCATTTACATTTACATCTGAGTCTACGTAAATAGTATCATTTATATCAAAAATGGAGGTAACATATTGCAACGGGACTCCTTTATCACGACTCCCTTTATATATTTCATAGTGACCAAAATCTTCTTCGCTTGATTTCAAATAAATCACTTCTACACGTTGGTAATTCACCGTAGCTGTTTTGAGATAGGTAGCATCAACAGGAATTTCACTCTCTTTAACACTACTCAACAAATAAGATTTAGAACCCAACTTGCCACAAATATTTTCGACCACTAAATAGTAGCTGTAATCTCTGTTTCTAGGATTAACGATATCCGTATCTACATAAGAACCTTGCGATTGACTGTAGGTGTTTACAAGAACCGAGCGATTACCAGAAGGATCAATTTTGTACAGCGTCATCCTATAAAAATACTTGGATGAATCTGTAGCCTCCCAATCTATGCGAAGCGTACCATCATTCACAAAATTGAGGCATAATACGTCCGGTGGCGGCAGCACAGGAGCTTCTCTTACCACAAGTATTATTTCCCCAAAATTCTCCGTTCGTGTAGGACAACCGTTATCCACAGCATGCACTTTTATTTTGTAGGTCTTTTGAGCATTCTTACACGTAAAAAACGCTCTGAAACTTGCATTTACTTGCTGAAGACCTTCCAAGGAATCCTGATAATCTATTAAGTCTGGTTTTAAGTCATCTGGTATGTCAAACGTAACAAAAAGTGAATCTCCATCTGGATCAATTACTTGATACGAAAAACTAAACGTATCAAATACGGAAACGGTAACGGTATCTGCAATGTCTGTAGTGAAAACTGTGGTTGGTGTAATCGGCCTAAAGTTAGGTTCTACCACAGCCATTTTAAAAGATGCATTACTACATCTAGGACTTGGATTCCGCTGTGAAAAGGCACCTATAGTTGTCGGGAAATCACTTATTCGATTGGTCGCGGGATAATTTTCTGGGCAACTACTGCACACACTTTGATAAATAATTCCTTTTTTATCAAATCTACTCGTACCGCCATCCACATGATCTCCCGTTTTATTACCTCCAAAATAAGTAGCATAAACTATACTTTGAAAATCTCGTTCCAGCACCAAAATATGAAAATCCTGACCATCCGTAGTAAGTTGTTTTGCATCTGGAGTTAGTGGCATATTTCGCAATTGTTTTGAGACTAAATCTTGTTCCGAATTAGTTCCCCAGCCACTCACATATACCTTACCGCAATCATCCACTAAAAATGCGTTGATCGTAATATCTGGAATAGCTCTCCCGCTTCCATATACAGTACTTACTAGTAAATTTTGAAGAGTAGGATCAAATTTGGCAATAAATTGTTTGCCATTCGCATTGGTGTACACATTCCCTTTAACAGGCATATCCCCTTCTGAATGTCCCACAACATAAATATTATCCGCCTCATCTAACTCTGCTAGCAATATCTGATCATACGCACTCGTCCCAAAATACGTAGCATTAAGTACCTGTGAGCCATCTTCGCTTATTTTACAAATAAATCCTTCCGCCTTCCCTCCGTTGCTAGCGGCCTGAAAGCCACTGCCCATTCCTGGCATCATGGCTTGACTGGTTGTACCACCCGCCAATACCAATTCATTTTGACTCGTGATGTCTATAGAATACAAAGCATCTTTACCATCACCACCATAATAGGTGCTCCATGCCATCGTTTTTAAGCTAGGATCTAGCTTAAAAACCACGCCAGATTGAGATCCAAGGTAAGTGTTTTGAAGAGCATTCACCGTAACCGGAAAGTTGGCTGACTCAGTGCATGTTGCCACAAACACGTTTCCATCTTCATCCAGATTTACTTCTCCTCGATAATCATCTGCATAAAAATAATTGGTATTTCTAATCTTATTGGATGAAGTACCATCGCGTCTATTTACCCCGTCGTCTTTTGATCCTCCAATAAAAGTAGAAGCAACCAAATTACTGCCAGTTGCATTAAATTTTGTGACCAAGATATCCGTTCCACCATTATAGGTACTGTCTACCGCACCAGCTGTTGTAGGATAATTAGAAGAAGAAGTTGAGCCGAAAACGATCAATTCATTGTTTTTATCTACAATTAAACTATGTGGATAGTCATCTTTCGTGCCACCTAAATATGTAGCATATATAAGAGCTGAGCCATCTGCTGAGTATTTATTAATGGCAATATCCCAAGTACCCCCATTAAATGTCTGATTATATGCACCCGCCGTAACAGGATATTTCCCAAACGGAAAATCAGCGTAAGGCGTGGTTACAATTCCTCCAGAATATAGATTGCCGGCAGTGTCATACGTCGCGGTAAAGCCAAAATTATCTACTGAGCTACCCGAATAGGTTGAAAAAATAAGCTCTGGATCTATTACTGTTTTTACCTTATTCTTGAAAAAAGGAGTTTCGAAGCCAATAAAGTCTCCCCTTCTCACGTAGCTCATTTTAATCTGCGTTTTTTCCTCGTTTTGCACTTCATAAGAAATAGGCATAACTTCACTATACATGCCAAACCTTGTCGCAACTGAGATTCTTTCGGAAGATACGTGCACGCTGTCTGAGCCTAATATCTCAATTTTTATATCGTTAATATTCGCCCCTGGCTGTAATATAAAGTTGTATTTAAAACGGAGGTCAATGGCTTCATACTCCAAATCAATATGGGGATACACATTGGTATAATAAACCTTATTAAAATTTTTGGCCCCTCCGACCCATTTAGACGGGTCATTTCCTAGAAAATAGTTGTAATACTCTAAAAATTCAACTTGCCCGGAAAATCTAGAAAGATCTGCTCCAACCAGTTTATATTTTATAAGATGGTATGCTAGCGAAATACTGTCATTATTTCGCTTATTGGAGTGGAAATCCATTGCATACTTACCCCAGGTTTCTTCGTCGTGTAACAGTACCGAAAAGCCTTCCTTATCCAGGTATATTTGATGTCCGTCAAATTGAGCACGAAAAACAATCGGCTCATCAAATTGCCCCTTATTTTCTATAAAACCTATCTGTGCAATCGCCGTTACAGCATTTGCTATGATTAGTAATGAAAACAGTAATTTCCGGAGCATTTGCTAACGTCTGTGTGTTTAGACGTGCAAGTTACACCAAAGGTTGCAAGATTACAATTACCGTCTAGCCGGATCGTAGAAGAATGTACGTACAGTGTAATTATATTTACGTCCGCTTGACAATGTTACTGTAACATCAAAATTACTTTTATCAGGTAATGCTGTTTTATCAAACTTAGGTTGAAAAACCAAGGTGGGTGCCCCGTAACCTCTCACAAATTTTTCTACGCTAACCACTAATGGCTTCCCATCCTGTTTAACGTCTACTTTTGCATTTGTTAAATCTCTATAGATAGAGAACGACCAATTGGTTAAAAGCATAAGTTGTGGCACATCTCCTTTTGGAGGCCAACAAACAGGTACATCCATAAATTGCGTGGTGTCGGTAGCTCCGCTATCATCTAGCGCCCAAATCACCGCATAATCATTGGTACTCCCGTGTCCGTATATTCTGCCATTCGGATAAAGCAACCATCTTCTATTCCCCGCACTAGGACTTTTATCATCCATAATATAGGTCACAGCCATACTAGTATTTGCATCTTTTATAAGTAATGAATGTTTCGCAGCATAATTGCCCTCATTTGTCCAGCATCTCCAGGTAGCTGGAGGATCATGTTCTAACGCCTTATTAACGTCCATCATAAGCGCTGCTTTTTGACAGTACTCATTAGTGTTTTCATCAAAAAGCACTTCGGATAGACCCGCATTTCTTCTAAAATAGTTGATTCTATTAGCCACTTTTTCTTGAATTTCTAAATCTATTTCTCCTGGGTTACAGGTAGCTTTATCACCATTCCAAGTAAATGGTTGAATTTCTTTACCGTTTATATCTGTCCCTTTTGTTCTAGACATAAAGTAATTTTGATAAAAATCTTCTCTAGCCAAATAGCGTAATCTATCGCTGTAATCTTTAGTCGGAGCATAACTCATCTGCTCTTTCATAACATCTTTCACCGTACTGAAACGATTATTTGCTGCCAATTGCCCTACATATTTATCATTTATCAAGATAAGCTTTTTAAGACTTTCATCGTTTTTATTAGCCTTATATTCATCTTTCATAAGCAGGTATAGTGCACCTTGCTCCTCCACAGAGGTTGCCATCACTTCTTTTTTAGCTATAGCTTGAGTGCGTGTGTCTTTTAGTTCCTTATTGTTAGGGTACTTCGATATAGCTTGTTGCAAGACAAAACCACCAAAAGCAAAACCCTTGGTATCAAAAGCATAATTGGTAATGGCATTCCATCGCAAGGCTAAGTCACTAGCTGATGTGCTTTGTGCAGTTAGTACGATATATTTATCCAAAATAAATTTTGCTCCCTCAATATGACTATTAGATTGAAAATACTCTGCTAATTTCCAAAGTACATTTTCAGGTTTTTTCTCAACGAAAATATCTACTTCTGCTATTTTATTAGCCTGAGTAAGTCCGGCCTTAGCAACTTTTTCCGTTACAAATTTATTAATTAGACTATCGCCTTCAACCTTTGAAGGCTCTTGTAACTTATTCTTTATCAAAAAGATATAAATCGAATTTTCTTTTTGTAATAAATCCTTGTCTGCAGGTGAAAACTGAAGAACTTCTTGAACGTATTCCAGCATTAGATTACTTGGCGGTATATTTTTTATTTGTTCGAGAGTGACCTTCTTATGGTAGAAATTCAGTTTAGCATTATTTCCAAAAATAGCTCTACCGTCGGCTATCATAATTTTTGCACTATCTAGCTTACCACCTTCCCAAAATTTATTGATAAAATAAGTATGCGGATCAATCTCTTTTTCACCCGTGTTATTGTCTGCCGTTAGATCATCATTGTACAAATGAATTAGATTACGATAATACACCTCTCCCTCAGCGGTATCGCCTGCAGCTATCGTGCATTTCCCCACCATAAAGTAAGAATACCTGTTCAATGTATCTATCGAATATGATTCAGCAAACAGATTAGCTGCTTTTGCCATTTTATTCGAATTATACTCGCTCAATGCGACCTTATTATTCGCGATAACTACATCAGATCTCACTCCTAGAAATTCTTCTACCGCAGAATTATTATCATCCTTCTTCAACCCCTTCAACATAGCTCTAGTTGCATTTTTTACGGCGTCAGGATTTTTACTTAAATAAAACTCATCCTTAGAAAGCTCCACATAAGCTTGAGCTGTATAATAATAAAGTCGGGGATCCTTTTTAAGTTCATTATCCTCTGCTTTATCTTCGCAAAGCTTTTCAAGTCTTTTAAAATTGCCAGACTCTACAGCTTCTTCAAATCTCTCAAATTGTGCAGACGCAATGCCACAAATACTTACTAAAACGGTGATGATTATACTTTTGATGAATGATTTCATTTATACTACAATAATATTTACTTTAATTTCAAACTCCAAGCCATAGGATCAGATGCAAATAAGACTTTGGTTTTTGGCCATATATTCCTAAAGATTTCTGACTGTCTATAATTATCTAAGCTACTCTGGTTCAACCACGTACTATGTGTAAATAATACATTTGGATCTTTTTCGTCTTGATAAAGTTTTAAACTTACGATACCAGGCATTTTCTCAATTTTAGCTTTAATGGTATCAAAAAAAAGCAAAAATTCAGCTGTTTTGTCTGCTCTAAAATGCATTTTAACTAATCTTAATATCATACTTTCTGAATTATTAATGGCTTATACTTCCTGAAGTTTAAGAGTCGCTCGGCACTACTTTTTTTAATAGAAACCACCAAGTACCCGTGATCTGAGAAATAACAAAGTTCATCACCCTCTTTTACATCACTAAAATCATTAGAAATTTCTTTCACATGAGTATGTTTTCCTAAGTTAATTATATACGCAGAGTCTCGGGTGAAATCTGTAAACTCTTCTTTTGAAATATTGGTATATGCATTACCAAAATGATCCACAAAAAGAACGGTTCCTCGCAATTCTAAACCATCATTTACCGTTGTTATTCGTGTACTAATCTGAACACTATCTGCCTTATGCGCTATTTCTATCAACTGTTTTCCTGCGGCTAGTTGCGCGATAAAAGGCAAATAAACATTTTGTATTTTTTGCTCATATCGTTCAGTAGGTATCAAGTAATAATCACGGAAATTTTCTCCAAAAATTAGACTAAGTATGCCATTATCAGGCGCTAAGAAATAATGTCCATTGTAATAAGCGGCCAAGTGTCCGTTAAACGATGTTCCTACAACATTGGTAGCTAAAATGTGTATACTACCTTCCGAAAAATCTCGGTATACCATAGAACTCAGATAGGCTGCCTCCACAATATCAAATGGTTCTATTCTACTGGTAATTTCAATAAACGGAATTTGCAAATTGGCCTTGTACATAGCTCCTCTAAAAGATGCCATATAATGGGAATCTGCCCCGAAATCACTTAAAAAAGTAAGTACCGCCAATATTTGAGATTTTAGCTAATTTAGCCGACGAAAATAACTACATAAAGTAACAATTACATCAAGTACATTGGCAGAGAAAAAATTTATAATCACAGACATTGAGCCTTCTCGATTTTTTGGACCTTATAATAGCTATTTCAAAATCTTTAAATCTCAATTCCCTGCGCTTCACCTTTCAAGTAGAGGAAATAATATTAGCGCAAAAGGGGAAATAAAAGATCTCAATGAATTTTCAGAAGTAGTTGATTCTATCATAAAATATTTAAAAATAAACAAAACCGTGAGTTTGGGAGACATAGAACGCATAGTAGAAGGCGAAGAGAATAAAAAAAGTGAGGTTGGCAGTATTATTATACACGGTCAAAGTGGTAAAGTTATTTCTGCACGCACTAAAAACCAGCAGGAATTGGTAGATCTAGTCGATCAAAATGACTTAGTATTTGCCATAGGCCCAGCTGGAACAGGAAAAACATATACCGCTGTGGCACTTGCCGTTAGGGCATTAAGAAACAAAGAAATTAAGAAAATAATTCTGTGTAGGCCAGCAGTAGAAGCAGGAGAAAGCTTGGGTTTTTTGCCAGGAGATATGAAAGACAAAGTAGATCCTTATTTAAGACCTTTATACGATGCTTTGGGAGACATGATCCCACCAGAAAAGTTTAAAGCATACATAGAAAAAGGAATCATAGAAGTAGCTCCGCTAGCTTTTATGCGGGGCCGAACGCTTAATAATTGCTTCGCTATATTAGACGAAGGTCAGAATGCTACCAATACCCAATTAAAAATGTTTCTTACACGGATGGGCCCCATATCAAAAGTGGTAGTTACAGGCGATTTAACGCAAGTAGATTTGCCTGCTCGCATAGAGAGCGGCTTAGCTCCTGCACTCAATTTACTTAAAAATGTAAAAGGGATAGGTATGGTAAAACTGAATGAAAATGACGTGGTAAGACATCGATTGGTAAAAGAAATTATAAGAGCGTATGATACGTCAAAACCGATATCCCAATAATTTAAATTCATCAATCGGGATATAATAAACGTGAGAGACAAACTTCCAAAAAACGACGACGAATTGGCGTACATTTCTTGAAAAAATATTTTGGTGTTTTTATAAAAAAAACATAGACTATGTGATTCTAAAATGTTAAGGCTTAATTTTATGAAAATCAATGTTTTACATAAATTTTAAAAACCTATTTGAAAGCCTTCTAAATTGAAAAAATGTGCATATCTCAAATATGCTCAAATTGGAGGGTTCATATATTTGCGGCATTCCAGAAAGAGCACATTACCAAATGTATAAATCAAAAACACACATAGCCTTGACGGCTTTATTTATATTCTCAAGCACTTTATCATTTTCAAATAATATGTCATCATTTTATTCTGAATCAACCTTTATAGCGTTGGTTATTCTATCAGTAGTACTTGCAGCTATCGCCGCTTTGCTATTCGGTATCAAAAAGCATCTTACGGCTCTTCAAAATGAAAAAATTGGAACCGAGACTGAACCTTCATTTTACGATAGCAAAATCAAACCTATCACTTCAAAATGGAATCCTACCATTGCTACATTGGTAATCGCAGGACTTCTTATGGTAGTATTAGGTGGTTTTGGATATAAATTTGGGATGGATGAAGTGGGCGTACAACAAGGATACTCTCCTACCCAACCAATAAATTTTTCACACAAAATACATGCAGGTCAGTATGAGATAGATTGTAAGTACTGTCATAGTACCGTAGAAAAATCAAAATCAGCAAGTATCCCTTCTCTGAATACATGTATGAATTGCCACAAATATGTTAAGGCAGCCGAAAAGTATAATGGCAAAACTTCTCCGGAAATTCAAAAAATATATGATGCTATAGGTTTTGACGGTGACAATATGGAGTATATTAAAGGCTACGACCAAAAACCTATTGAATGGGTGCGTATCCACAACCTACCTGATTTGGCATACTTCAACCACTCACAACACGTAGTAGTAGGTAAAGTTGAGTGTCAAACATGTCACGGACCTATACAAGAAATGGATAAAGTATACCAATATTCTACCCTTCAAATGGGATGGTGTATTGATTGTCACAGAGAGCGTGGCATTGATTCTGAAAACAATGCATATTATGAAGAAGTTCATAAAAATATGATAGCAGAAGGTAAAGACTACGTAACCGTTGCTGAAAACGGAGGGTTGGAGTGTAGTAAATGTCATTATTAATAATTTATTAAAAACAGAAAAAGTAAATCATGTCTTCAAATAAATATTGGAAAGGTGTAGAAGAGTTAGAACAAACCCAAGAGTTTGTATCTTCTAATGCTAACGAATTTTCAGAAGGATTACCCTTAGAAAAGATTTTCTCTAACGACGATGCTACACGAGCAAACAGAAGAGACTTTCTAAAATACTTCGGCTTTGGGCTAGGCGCTGTAACTTTAGCAGCTTGTAACAAAGCTCCTATCAAAAAAGCAATTCCTTACACTGAAAAACCTGATAACGTAACTCCCGGTGTTCCATTGTATTACGCAAGTAGTTCAGTAAGTAACAGTGAGGGGTTCCCAGTACTTGTAAAAGTAAGAGAAGGTAGACCAATCAAATTTGAACCAAATAAAGAAGCAACCTACTTTGGTGGTGGATTGGATGGCCTTGGTCATTCTGCTATCCTTTCTTTATATGATACCAATAGATTAAAAGGGGCAATGGTTGCTGGTAAAACTAAACCAGTAGCTTGGGCTGATTTTGATAAAGAAGTAATTAAAGCATTAAGCACTACTACTAAAACTATTGCTATAGTTACAAATGGTAGTACGAGCATGGTAACTAACCAAGCTATCGCTGACTTTAAGGCAAAATATACCAACACAGAAGTAGTTGCTTACGAGCCTATTTCTTATTCTGGCATTACACGCGCTAACAATGCCTCATTTGGCAGTGCAGTAATTCCAGCATATAACTTTCAAAACGCGGATGTTGTTGTAAGTTTTGGAGCGGATTTCTTAGGTACTTGGATTAGTCCAATTAAATTCCACGCTGACTATAGCAAGAATAGAGTGCCTAAAGAAGGTAAAATGTCTAAGCATTTCCAATTTGAGTCATTAATGTCTCTTACGGGTGCTAATGCAGATGTACGTGTTCCGATAAAAATGAGCAATGTAGGTCAACACCTTGTTGCCTTATACAGAGAATTAGGTGGAGCAACTCCCGTAAATGGAATGGAAACCGCAGGTAATTCTATTAAACAAGCAGCCGCAGCGCTTAAAGGTGCTCAAGGTAAAGCATTAGTGATATGTGGTAGTAATAATGAGCAAGACCAGATATTGGTAAATGCTATTAATACTATGCTTGGTAGCTACGATTCTACAATAGACATTACAAACTACTACAAAGGACAAAGTGCTGATGAAAAGGATTTTGATGCCTTTTTAGCAAAAGCCAAAACAGGAGCGTATGGTGCTGTCATTACTCTAGAAGCTAACCCAGCATATTCTCATGCAGGATCTGCTAGTGCATTTGCTAAGATTCCAGTAAGAATAAGCACGGCTATTACCTTAGACGAAACTTCTGAAACGGCCACACATATTGCAACCGGTCTTCATCCACTTGAAAGCTGGGATATAAAACAACCTTACAATGGTCGCTTTATCTTCTCGCAGCCTACAATCTCTCCTGTTTTTGAAGGAAGACATGCTGCAAGTTCTTTAGTCGCATTTACAGGTATTGATGTAAAAGATACAGAAGATTTTTCACATGCGTATGTATATACTAAAAACGTATTTACAAGTTCTATAGGTAACAATTTTAATGAAGCTATCGAAAAAGGTATTGTTGAGAATGTAGCAACTGCTACTGTTCCTTCTTTCAATGTAACAACAGGTAGTATAATATCAGAAATATCTGCTCGTAAAAAAGCGGACTCAGAGTTAATTTTATATCAGAAAGTAGGCGTTCGTGACGGTGCATACGGAAACACTCCTTGGGCACATGAAATGCCAGATCCGGTTTCTAAAGTAACTTGGGATAATTACCTTTCAGTTGCTATGGCAGATGCCAAAGCTAATGGATGGGATCTTGGGGATATGGTTGCTGTGAGTACAGCTAATGGAAAATATGAACTTCCTGTACTTATTCAGCCAGGACAATCAAAAGGAACTTTTGGTATCGCTTTAGGCTATGGACGAGTATTACCTCCAGAAGTACAAAATGATTTAAAAGATCTAGGTCAAAATGTTTATCCACTGGTAGACATGAAAGCAGGTTTTGCAAACTATACTGTTAGTGGAGTAACCATCGAAAAAATAGCTGGTGCAGCAAAATACGAATTTGGAATTACTCAATCTCACTATTCTATTGAAGGTAGAGATATTATAAGAGAAGCTAGTTTAGAAGATTTCAAAAAAGACCCTAAAGCTGGACAACACATTCATAAGCCAAAACCAATTACATTATGGGAAGATTACGATTATAGTAAAGGTCACCACTGGGGTATGGCTATAGACATGAACACTTGTACTGGATGTAGTGCATGTATTGTAAGTTGTAGTATAGAAAATAACGTACCTATCGTAGGTAGAGATGAAGTAAGACGTAGAAGAGAAATGCATTGGATACGTATTGACAGATACTATAGCTTTGAAGCTCCTACAACTAAAGATCTTAGCTTAAGCATAGTTTACGGCGGCGACCAAACGGTGAAAGCAGGTGAGCAAATGAGCCAAGAAAAAGTAATGGAAGCGTATGCTGAAGCAACAGAAGATAAGGCTACCGCTTATGATTACTATGAAAATGTACAAGTAGCACATCAACCTATGATGTGTCAGCATTGTGACAATGCTCCTTGTGAAACAGTTTGTCCTGTACTTGCAACTACACACAGTAGTGAAGGTCTAAACCAAATGACCTATAACAGATGTATCGGCACTAAATATTGCGGCAATAATTGTCCTTATAAAGTACGTAGATTCAACTGGTTCAGATATAACGAAAACGAGAAATTCGACTACCACTTCAGTAATGATTTAGGTAAAATGGTTATCAATCCAGATGTTACTGTTCGTTCAAGAGGTGTGATGGAAAAATGTAGTTTCTGTGTTCAAAGAATTCAGTCTACTAAGCTTACTGCGAAACGTGAAAACCGTAAAATAAACACGGATGAATTTACGACTGCATGTGCACAAACGTGTCCATCTAATGCGATTGTATTTGGTGACTTGAACGATGCTAACAGTGAAATAGCTAAATTATACAGAGATGATAGATCTTATCACGTTTTAGAAGAACTGGGTGTAAAACCAAGTGTTCAATACTTGACCAAGATTAGAAATAAATAATAACGAAAGAATCAGACAGTAATCAATATGTATACAGCAGATATAAGAAAACCGTTAGTACTTGGCGGCAAAACTTACACAGATGTCACTAATGACATTTGCAGGCCTATTGAAAACAAGCCAACCAACTCTTGGTGGTTAGGTTTTTCTATAGCCGTATTGCTTCTTCTTGTCCTTGCAGGCACCCTTGCATGGACTGTATGGGAAGGAATTGGAACTTGGAACGTGAACAAGTCTGTAATGTGGGGTTGGGATATTACCAATTTCGTATTTTGGGTAGGTATAGGTCACGCAGGAACATTAATTTCTGCCGTACTGCTCCTATTTAGACAAAAATGGAGAATGTCTATTAACCGTTCTGCGGAAGCAATGACGATTTTTGCAGTATTCTGTGCAGCAATATTCCCTTTATTTCACATGGGTCGTGTATGGTTAGGATTCTGGCCATTACCTTTGCCAAACGCCTTTGGTTCTCTTTGGGTTAACTTTAACTCTCCTTTGCTTTGGGATGTATTTGCAATCTCTACTTATTTATCAGTGTCATTGGTATTCTGGTATTTAGGATTAATACCAGATATTGCTACCATACGAGATAGAGCTACCACTAAAGCTAGAAAATTCTGGTATGGTTTTTTTGCAATGGGTTGGAATGGTTCTGCTAAAGCTTGGGGCAGATATGAAGTAGTTGCATTAATACTTGCAGGTATTTCTACTCCGCTGGTTTTATCGGTTCACACTATTGTATCAATGGACTTTGCTACATCTGTTATCCCGGGATGGCACACTACCATATTCCCACCATACTTTGTTGCTGGAGCTATTTTCTCTGGATTCGGAATGGTATTAACACTTTTACTTATTGCGAGACACGTAATGAATTACGAAAATTACATTACATCAGAACACCTAGAAGCTATGACTAAAGTCATCCTCCTTACTGGTTCTATAGTAGGTGTAGCATATATTACAGAATTCGTAATTGCTGCTTATTCTGGTTATGAATATGAGCAATATGCATTTGCTAATAGAATGTTTGGTCCTTATGCATGGGCCTATTGGACAATGATGTTCTGTAATCTAATGGCTCCTCAAGTATTCTGGAGTAAATGGGCTAGAACTACACCTTGGTTCATATTTGTGATTTCTATTGTAGTAAACATCGGAATGTGGTTTGAACGTTTCGTAATTATCGTAACATCTTTACATAGAGACTTTTTACCAAGTAGCTGGGTTATGTACCATGCAACATGGGTGGAAGTAGGAATTTTCTTGGGAACATTTGGACTATTTTTCACTTGTTTCTTCTTGTTCGCTAAATTCTTGCCAGTTATTAATATGGCAGAAGTAAAAACTATCATTAAAGACAAAGAATAACATGGTTGATAAAAGTATTCTATTAGATAATAAGAAGTTTACAGTTGGTACTTTTACCGACTCGGATAAGCTTTTGCACGCAGTAGAAACCCTTAGAAAAAAAGAGGTTAAAATATTTGATTGCTACACTCCATTTCCAGTGCATCACTTAGATCATGCCCTTGGTTATACACGAACTAATCTTACGATAGGTGCATTCTTGTGTGGAATGCTAGGCACACTAAGTGGTTTTACGCTAGCGTATAGCATGAATGTTGTAGATTGGCCCATGATTATTGGAGGAAAACCTCAAGATATCAATGTATTTACCAGTTTTATACCTGTTATATTTGAGCTTACCATTCTTTTTACGGCATTTGGCATGGTGATCATGTTCTTTGCTCGTAATAGAATGATTCACGGTATTAAAGAAGACTTACTAGACAGACGTCAAACGGATGATCATTTGTTACTTGCTATTGACAATAGTGAGGAACAGTCATTAAGTAATGACGAGATACAGTCTATCTTAATAAATGAAGGTGCGGTAAAGGTGAAAGGAAACGTAGAATCGTTCAATACCTCTTTAACCACTGAAGAAGATTTAGAAATCGTAATTGGCAATAATGAAGGTGCTGCAGTTATTAATTAAACTAGTTCAATCATAGACCAATATTTAACAATTAAAAAAATGAAACTGAATACTATTTTAAAATATTCGTTAGTATTAGGTTTACCTGCTTTTAGTATGGTATCATGTGTAAGTTCTGGAGACAATCCTGGAATAGAATACGCTCCTAATATGTACATTTCTCAAGCTTACGAGCCGTTCTCTCAAGATAAATATTTCGACAACAATCCCTACGGTATGACCATGAGATTGCCTGTAAATGGAACTGTAGCAAGAGGTCAAGCAACTTTTAACTATCCAATACCTAACACAGGTGAAGGCTATGCCGCAAGTGCTGGATATACTTCTTGGGTACCTGCTACTGAAGAGAATGTTGCAGAAGGTGAGCGTTTGTATAACATCTACTGCTGGCATTGTCACGGTAAAGGCGGCAAAAATGATGGACCTATTTTCAAAAGTAAAAAATTACCCGCTCCATCTTGGCCTAACTATCAGGGTGATTACATTAAAAACTTACCAGAAGGTACTGCTTATCATACCATCACCTACGGTAAAGGTTTGATGGGTTCACACGCTTTTATGCTAAACCCAGAAGAACGTTGGAAAGTAATCAAGTATGTAAAATTACTGGCACACGGAGATGCATTTCAATATACAAGCGGAAATTCTACCACTGATACATCAGCGGTTATACCGGCTGTAATTAGCGAAGAAATAGTAACAAATAATTAAACAAAGGAATGGGACATCATACAATTACGGAAGTAAGACAAGAAAAATTTGACTTCTCAGGGAGAATAAAACTTATACCTATTCTACTGTTTGTAGTAGGAGCTATTTTAGCCGGTGTAGGCGCAATGCAAGCCAAAAAAAGCTGGGATGCACCGCGTGCAGAAGTAACTAATGCTGTAAATGATCACAGTGCAGAAGCTAATAATCATGAAACTCAAGAAGCGCATACTGATCATCACCAAACCCTAACTGATACTCATGGTGGGTCAGCAGTACTATCTGATGCTCACGCTGAAGAAAATCACGCTGAAGTGGCTCATACTGAAACTCATGTTTCTAGCGAACACGCAGAAGCTCATGGAAATCATCATGAAGCAACTTATATGACCCGTGTATGGGCTAACCTATTATTAAATAGTTACTATTTTTGGTTATTTGCCGTTTCAGCATTATTCTTTATAGCTGTAAATTATGTAGCGAATGCAGGCTGGGCCGTTATGCTTAAGCGCATAATGGAAGCGCAAAGCAGCTACTTATTAGTAGGTTCTATTTTATTATTTACCATTCTATTTTTGGGTCGAGACACTTTATATCACTGGGTAAACTATTTTGATGGATCTGCTGCAGGCAATCCTCAAGATCCTGGATACGACACTATTTTAGAGAGCAAGCATTGGTTACTAAATAACTCATCTATTTTCTTCTTTATACCTTTCGTTTTAATCATTTGGTATTTAGTTAGAACTAAACTTAGAAGAAACAGTATTGCTGAAGATGAAACACCAGGTTTAGATATGTTTAAAAATTCTACAAGATGGTCTGCTGGATTTATTTTCTTCTTTGCATTTTCATTTTCTGCACTTTCTTGGTTAATTATTATGAGTCTTGATGCTCATTGGTATTCTACCATGTTCTCTGTATATAATTTTGCTATATCATTTGTATCAGGACTTTCAGTAATGATGCTTATTCTTCAATACTTAAAATCAAAAGGATACATGGAAATGGTATCTGATGAGGTTGTACATGACTTAGGTAAATTTATGTTCGCTTTCTGTGTGTTCTGGGGATACATATTCTTAGGTCAATGGTTACTTATTTGGTACACCAATCTTCCTGAGGAAACAGTGTATTTTCAAGCGAGACTTAACTCACATTTCAAACCGTTGTTCTTTATCAACTTGTTTATGTGTTTCTTAATACCATTTCTTACGCTGATGATGAGAGGCGCAAAAAGATCTCCTAAAGTACTATTGGCAGCAGCCTTAACTATTTTAGTAGGCCATTGGGTAGATATGTATCTATTAATTATGCCTGGTACTGTAGGCAACAAAGCTGATTTAGGATTATTAGAAATAGGCACTACTATGGCATTTGCAGGTATATTTATTTATACTGTGCTTCATTCCTTAAGTAAAGCAAATCTATATCCTTTAAACCATCCTTATTTACTTGAATCTGCCAACCACGATGTAGGCGTTTAATTAAGAAGTAAACTATTTTAAAAGAGGCTATGAATATATTCATAGCCTCTTTTATTTTTAGTATAATTGTACTCATGGGAGTCATTCGTTATCTAGGAGCATTTGTTTTTATTCTTATAGGATATTACTCATTAACGACTACAGGTATTGGCACGTACAGCCTTGTGTTTTTCTCTTTTGGAGTTATTCCTCTACTAGAACTGATAATACCACCTTACGCTTCGCCAAACGAGCCCAAATCCATTAAAGCATATACGATGGTGTTATATGCCATCCTACCCTTCTACTTTGGACTATTGCTTTATTTTTTAATAACCATCGGTCATGATACAACTATCTTAACCATACTTGGTAAAATAACCGCTATGGGTATGTTGCATGGTATATTTGGAATTAATATGGCACATGAACTAGGACATAGGAAAAGTAAACTTGACCAGTTCCTTGCGCAACTCTTGCTTTGGAGCAGTCAATACACTCATTTTTTTATTGAACACAATAGAGGGCATCATAAGAGGGTTGCCACTCCTGAAGACCCCGCTACAGCCAGAAAAGGCGAAAATATCTACCGCTTTTGGAATAGGTCGGTACGAGAGAGTTTTCTTTCTGCTTGGAAGTTAGAAAATGATGCACAGATCAGAAAAAACAAAGCCATATTCCGGTGGAATAATGACATGGTTAAATATTTGGTATACCAGACTGCTTTAATTGCAGTGATATGGAGTACGCTAGGAACTATTACCTTATTCTATTATTTATCAGCTGCACTCTTTGGCATTCTGTTGCTAGAAACCATAAACTATATTGAGCATTATGGCTTGCTGCGAAATAAAATAAGTGATTCTGCATATGAGCGGGTACAAGATATACACTCTTGGAATTCAGATCATCTCCTCGGCAGATATTTACTCTTTGAATTGACCCGACATAGTCATCATCACGAAAACAGTCTAAAAACATACCCAGAACTGCAAAGCAAAGAAAAATCATCGCAGTTGCCAACTGGCTATCCTGGCATGATGTTGCTCAGTTTAGTGCCTCCTTTATTTTTTAAGGTGATGGATAAGAGATTAGTTTAAGTGACCTGTGATCTCTTTACGTTTTACTTACGTTTTTTCTTCTTAGGCTTTACTTTATTTTCTTCCCCTATCATTAGAGACTTCCAGTTATCCTTAGTATCATCGGCAAATTCAATCGTCTCATTGTATTCAGCCTTTGTTACCGTAGCTCTCGTTATGGGCACTGTAGTATATTCTTCAATAGCATCAACTAACGGTTTTTCTTCTTTAGCACAAAAAGATATGGCTCTACCCTTGGCTCTGCCCCTGCCCGTTCTGCCAACGCGATGCACATAATTTTCTGCCACTTCAGGTATGTCATAATTAATAACAAAATCTATCCCATCTATATCTATCCCTCTGGCAGAGACATCCGTGGCAATCATTACCTTACATGCATTGGTTCTAAAGGCTAACAAGGCTATCTCTCTTTCAGATTGTTCTTTATCTCCGTGAATGGTGACACTATCTATTTCAAGACGCTCCATGGCAGATTTTACGCGCTCTGCCCTAACCTTTGTTCTGACGAATACTAAGAATTTGTTATCTTTATTTTCTTCAATTAAACGCTTCAAGAAGAACCGCTTATCATCCATTTCTACAAAAACTATTTGATGATTTACATTTTTGCTTACTGGATCTTTAGGCGAAACCTGTATGCGAATAGCATTACTACTCACCATCTTATACGCTTGCTGTTTGATCTTTTGGTTAATGGTGGCAGAAAAGAACAAAGTCTGTCTCTTACCCGGAATCTTATTAACCAAGTCGTCAATATCTTTTGCAAAACCTAAATCAAGCATTTGATCTGCCTCATCTAAAATTAGTATCTCTATTTTTTTAAGACTTAGATAACCTTGACTAACTAAGTCAAACATTCTACCCGGAGTACTTACTATTATATCCATACCTTCTAAGAGTTTAGCTATCTGGTGATCCTGCTCTACTCCTCCGTAAACACAAAGTGCTTTTACTTTTGTGTTCTTTCCAATCTGATTAAATACTTGTGTTATCTGTTGTGCTAACTCGCGCGTAGGAACCATTACTATGGCACGTACAAATGCGCCTTTTTCAAATGCCTTATATTTAATCTGTTGTATTTTATCAATTATAGGAATTGCAAATGCTGCAGTTTTACCAGTTCCCGTTTGAGCTATAGCCAATAAATCTTCACCACGTTGTATATGAGGCAAACATTTAAATTGGATATCTGTAGGACGTTTAAAGCCCATCTCTTCCAAGTTTCGTTTTACTTCTTTAGATAGTCTATACTCTTCAAACTTCATTGATAGTGCAAAGGTAGTCTTTTAGGCACTAGATTTACTTGACATTAATCCTATTTGTAAGTCACATAAAACTAGTCTTTAATCGTTGAAACAGCACTTATTTTTACTACTTACAATTAGCAAATTAGGGATTTTACTTGAACAAATATTTTACTTTCGTAGGTACAAATGAGTTTATTCGATTTAAGATTAGAAGTAATGTCGACTATAGGTAAATCTATGGACGAGCTTTTAGATAAATATCTAAAACCTATAGATACCAACTGGCAACCAGCTGATCTATTACCTGACTCTCGCAACCCCGAATTTATTGCCGAAATAAAAGAGATTCAAGAGTTAGCTAAAGATATGAATTATGACTTGCTTACTGTATTAATAGGTGATACCATAACGGAAGAAGCTCTTCCCACTTATGAATCTTGGCTAATGGATGTTGATGGTGTTAATCAACAATACAATAACGGAGAGCCAAATGGTTGGAGCAAGTGGATTCGGGGATGGACGGCTGAGGAGAATCGTCATGGGGACCTACTTAACAAGTACCTTTACCTATGTGGAAGAGTTGACATGCGAGAAATGGAAGTTTCTACGCAGCACCTTATAAACGATGGTTTTGACATCGGAACAGGATCCGATCCTTACAAAAATTTTGTTTATACGAGTTTCCAAGAGTTGGCCACCAATATATCTCACAGACGAGTAGCAACCTTAGTGAAACAATCTGGTAATGCTTTACTGGCAAAAATAAATGGAATAATTGCAGCAGACGAGGCACGTCATGCCACAGCTTATTCCGCTTTTGTTCAACGAATATTTGAAATTGATCCTAATCAAATGATGACAGCTTTTGAAGATATGATGCGTCGTAAAATTGTAATGCCAGCTCATTTTATGCGTCAAAGCGGAGATAAAGTAGGTGAATTATGGAGTCATTTCTCGGATGCAGCCCAACGCACACAGGTATATACCGCTCAAGATTATATTGATATTTTAAAATCATTAATTCATGATTGGAAAATAGAAGGTATGGGAGATTTAAGTGACGTAGGCGAAAAAGCACGTGATTATCTGGTGACCTTACCCGACAGATTACAACGCGTTACCGACCGTATGAAAGAACCTGAAAAGGAATACGAATTCAAGTGGATCGGCTAAATACGCATTAATCCTTTAACCTTCTAAATAGAAGATGAAAATGAGCAGGCTCTCAGGACAACACCTTGAAAATATATCGATTGGAGTGGAAGTAGATATTATACAAAAACATCACCAGCGATCGGGTGAAATTACCAATGGATTCGTAAAGCGTATTCTCACTAAATCATCGCAGCATCCTCATGGCATTAAAGTCATGCTGGAAACGGGTGAAGTAGGGCGAGTTAAGCAAGTTCTTTCAACCGATGATATACTTTAATACCAACATACTAACCAATATTCCTATTAGCTGTTATCTATGTAATGAATACATTCTATGATTTAACTGCAAAAACACCCAGTGGCGAAAAAATAAATATGGCAGACTTTAAAGGTAAGCCTGTTTTAGTTGTTAATACAGCAACTCGATGTGGATTGACCCCTCAGTTTGAAGGCCTTGAAAAACTACATCAAGCATACAAAGAGTTGGGACTTATTGTATTGGGATTCCCATGTAACCAATTTGGAGGACAAGAGCCAGAGTCTAATGAAAATATAGAAACTGTTTGTTTACTTGATCATGGTGTAACATTTACACTTTCGGAAAAGGTAGATGTAAACGGCCCAAAAACGCATCCCGTATTTCAATTTCTAAAAAAAGAAAAACGGGGATTTTTATTTTCGACCATCAAATGGAATTTTACTAAATTTCTAATAGATCAACAAGGCATAGTTATAAAACGTTATGCTCCAACGGTAAAACCAGCTGCGATTGAGGCAGACATAAAAAAACTACTTTCCTAAATTTTTACAAATACAAAAGGAGCAAGTCAAACGACCTGCTCCTTTTGTATTTGTAGTTTTATAAAAATGCCTACTGGCAAATGAAGCTACTTACATCATTCCGCCCATACCACCCATATCTGGAGAGTGACCATGGCCTTTTTCATCTTCTGGAATATCAACAATTAGACATTCTGTAGTAAGCAACATACTTGCTACGGAAGCAGCATTTTCTAAAGCTACACGGCTTACTTTAGTTGGATCAATAACTCCTGCAGCAATAAGATTTTCAAATACATCGGTTCTTGCATTGTAACCAAAGTCTTTTTTACCATCCTTAACTCGTTGAATAACCACTGAACCTTCACCGCCAGCATTTGCAACGATTTGTCTTAAAGGCTCTTCTAGTGCTCTACGTATGATATTAATACCAGTATTCTCATCTGCGTTAGCTCCTTCTAGGTCTGCAATAGACTCAATAGCCCGTACGAAAGCAACACCACCACCGGCAACAATACCTTCTTCTACTGCAGCTCTAGTGGCTGCAAGCGCATCGTCCACACGGTCTTTTTTCTCTTTCATTTCTACTTCAGAAGCTGCACCGATGTATAGCACCGCAACACCACCTGAAAGCTTAGCAAGTCTTTCTTGTAGTTTTTCTTTATCGTAGTCTGAAGTAGAATTATCTATTTCAGTTTGTATTTGCTTAATTCTACCTTTGATATCTTCAGCTTTACCCGCACCATTTACGATAACTGTATTCTCTTTATCAATGGTTATTTTTTCAGCAGTGCCTAGCATTTCTAACGTAGTGTCTTCTAACTTTCTACCTTGTTCTTCGCTAATTACAGCTCCACCTGTTAAGATAGCAATATCTTGCAACATTGCTTTTCTTCTATCACCAAAACCAGGAGCTTTTACTGCTGCTACTTTAAGTGAGCCTCTAATTTTATTCACCACAAGAGTAGCAAGCGCTTCACCTTCTACTTCCTCAGAAATAATTAAAAGAGGTTTACCTGTTTGAGCAGTTTGCTCAAGAACAGGAAGTAATTCTTTCATACTACTTATTTTCTTATCGCAAATAAGAATGTAAGGCGAATCTAAATCCGCTTCCATTTTTTCTGTGTTAGTTACAAAATATGGAGATAAATAACCTCTATCAAATTGCATCCCTTCCACAGTTTTTACTTCGGTTTCTGTTCCTTTAGCTTCTTCTACGGTAATAACTCCGTTTCTACCTACTTTTTTCATAGCATCTGCTATAAGCTTACCAATAACTTCGTCATTATTAGCAGATATGGAGGCTATTTGACCAATTTTAGAGAAATCATCTCCTACTTTCTCGCTTTGTTTAGCAAGATTTTCTTTAACCGCAATAACAGCTTTGTCGATTCCTCGTTTCAAATCCATTGGATTGGCACCCGCTGCTACGTTTTTAAGTCCGCCTGCAACTATTGCTTGAGCCAAAACAGTAGCGGTAGTAGTACCATCTCCTGCAATATCTGCAGTTTTAGATGCTACTTCTTTTACCATCTGAGCTCCCATATTTTCAACAGGGTCTTTTAGCTCTATTTCTTTAGCTACTGTTACTCCATCTTTGGTGATATTTGGTGATCCAAATTTTTTGTCAATAACTACGTTTCTTCCCTTAGGTCCAAGGGTTACTTTTACTGCATTTGCCAGTGCGTCTACTCCATTTTTGAGTTTGTCCCGTGCAACGGTGTCAAATAAAATTTGCTTTGCCATTTTTTTCTAACTTAAATTTTAAAATGATTAAATGATTGCGAGAATATCTGATTCTCTCATAATTAATAAATCTTTACCTTCTACGTTTAGCTCTGTACCAGAGTATTTACCGTACAATACAACGTCTCCTACCTTTACGGTGGTTGGCTCATCTACTTTACCTGGCCCTACTGCTAGTACAGTACCTTTTTGAGGCTTCTCTTTTGCAGTATCCGGAATATAGATACCGCCTGCAGTTTTAGTTTCAGCTGCTGCTGGCTCTACCACAACTCTGTCTGATAATGGTTTTATGTTCATTTTATTTAATAACTAATTTATTGTTACAGCCCTACGTCTTCACACTCTATGCCACAGCGAAAAAAGGACAATTTTACACTCAAATGGACAAATAGGTATGCCCAAAAGTCAGTTAAACATGTTGTCGTGTCATTTTTGGCAAAAAAAAGGCAGTATCCGTAAATACTGCCTTGTCTATAAAGGAATAATTCCTTTCAAATAATTTTATTCTGGTAAAGCTGCATCTTGACCTTCTGTCGCAGTTTCTACACCAGCTGGTGCAGCTTCGCTAACGGGAGGTGCGGTTACACCTGCCGCAGGTGCAGGTTCTGAAATCGTTGACGATTCTGCGACTCTCTCTAAGAACGCATTTTGCTCTTCAACTGTTTGCGTATAAACAAATCTACTTCCAAGAGCTAAAACAAACATTGCAATAGCTAGAGTCCAAGTAGCTTTTTCTATAAATTCATTTGTTTTTTTAACTCCTGCTATTTGGTTAGCTGCCGAAAAATTAGCTGCGATTCCTCCACCTTTTGGATTTTGAATAAGTACTGCTAAGATTAATAATACAGCAGAAATGCTCGCTAGTATGATGAATGTGGTAAACATATTTTAAATTTCTTTTTGTTGTTGTTCTATCTCCGTGATTCGGGCGGCAAAATACGCTGATTTACTAGGATTTTGCAAACTTAATTTCTCATAGGCAATTTTTGCCTTGTCTAGATACCCTTGTTTTACATAAAGGCTTGCTAATGTTTCGCTTAGCACATCCATATTATCGTGTATGCTTTCTTCTGCTTTTGCCGTTACATTATAAAATGTTGCGTTTTTTATAGGACGGGAACGCTTTGTAGCCAAAAACTGATCTAATAATTCCTGAACCTTATCAGGTGATTTGAAGTTTTCTTTGGACTTAGCAATAACCGCATCATCATGCTCAATATTATTAAGCCAATATAAGAAATCATGCTCTTTGGTATCATGTGTTGCTTTCTCTTCAATAATCCTAGTAAGTTCTTTTTCAGGATCATAAATAACCATGTCAAAGGGTAGCTCTACTCTTTTATTCTCCTTTGGTTTTTCTAAGGCAGGCAGCTCTTTAATCGGGTCATATACTACAATCGAATCGAAGTCCACACTGGTCTTGTGGTTATCCTCCGTTTCCACCACCAATTCTTCCTCTGATATTTCTAAATTCTGGTCCAAATCTGAAACATAAACCATTTCTGAGACTATAACAAGTTCCTCATCTGCTACCGTTTCATTAGCATCTACAATCTCAGTGTTTTCTTCTAATGTTGATTCTAGCAGCACCTCTACTGCCACCAAACGATCTTGTACCTCTAAAACCGAATTCGAGACAGTTAGGTCGTCAAGTTGAATTTCTTCCTTAACTGTCAAATCCATAGCCTCTACAACCTCATCGACATCCTTTGACTCCTCATAGAACACTGCCTTATTCTCCTTTTTAACCTTATTTTCTACATCTGATTCCAATAATAATGACGGAGTATGCATCAATTCAAAAAGTTGCTCTCTACGACCAGAATAAGTAGCTGCCAAGCGTAGTGTTTTATTTTTTAGATATGAATTTTCATTGGTATATGCACGTGCTAGCAGCATACGGTAACTTGCACACCATGGCTTATTTTTTACTTCTTTAGCTAGGGCTGTAATTTCTATCTCACCTAGCTCATCAAGCCTTTGTACATAGGATGATATTTCGAAGGATGCTATCACCAGTTGATTGCGGCTTTATTGAAAATAATTTGTATGAGCATATCCGAAATATCATTGACCAATTCCGTTTCAACTTGACTAAAATCTTTAGCCGCGTCGAAGTCCTGAAAATTAGTGAAGGATTGTTCAAAAGCACTCTTGGGATCTTTCTCACTGACTAACTTTACATTTACCGTAATCGTCAATCTATTGAGCGAAGCATTATCTGTATTTTGTGCTGATATTGGAGCCACTGTAAAACCAGTAACATTCCCCGAAAACTTGAAATCTCCGTCGTTTTCTGTGATACTTAAACTCGTTTCAGAAATAAACTTTTGTTTTAACTTTTCCGTTATCGTTTGACTTAATAATGGGGAAACTATAGGCGCACTATTCTCAAAAAAAGAAACCGAGAATGTCTTCACCTTAGGATCTATAGATGTTCCACTAAAGCCGTAAAACCCACACGAATTCAGAAGCATCATTGATGCAAATACGAATGTAGAAAGTTTAATTATCGATTTCATATTGCTTTATTTTACGGTACAATGTTCGTTCGGAAATGCCTAGTTCTTGTGCTGCTTTTTTGCGACGTCCACTGTTTTTAAGTAATGCTTTTCTAATTAATTCTTCTTCTTTGGCTTCTAGCGAAAGTACTTCATTCTCTCCAACCGTATCGCGATCATCAATTACAAAATGTTCATCCAAGTCTTCATTATGCACATTCCCATTCACCGTGGGATAGGAGTTATTCGTGTATCCTGTTTTTTCTAATTGAGTGCCTTTCTGCCCAATAACACGGGGCACCGAAGAGTTAGAATTATCCCTAAAATCTTCATTTGATTGATTATTGTCTACTAAGCCAAAAACTACTTTACGCAGTTCTGAAACATCTTTTTTAAGGTCAATCAATACTTTATAAAATATATCTCTTTCGGAGACATCTGAGTGTTCAGACTTTTCTCTGTACAATGCAGGTAAATTATTATCTGCTCTAGCAGGCAAGTACTTTAATATAGTAGTTGCATCAATGGGGTGTCCTTGTTCTAGAACAGAGATTTGCTCCGCAATATTTTTGATCTGACGAATATTACCTGGCCAACGATAATTCATAAGCACTTGCTCACCATCTAGTGAAAGTTCTAGTGGTTCACTTCTGTATCTTTCGGTGGCATCAAAAGCGAATTTTTGGAACAAAAGGACCACATCTCCAGGTCTATCGCGTAACGGGGGCACGGCAATCGGAAGCGTAGAAAGTCTATAATATAGGTCTTCTCTAAATTTTCCTTTCTCCACCTCTCCCATCAAGTCTTTGTTGGTAGCTGTAATAATCCGCACATCCGTTTTCATTACCTTACTGCTACCTACCCTGATATACTCTCCGTTTTCTAAAACGCGCAGCAATCTACTTTGTGTTTCTAAGGGTAGTTCGCCTACCTCATCTAGAAATAATGTTCCGCCATTTACACTTTCAAAATAGCCTTTTCTGCTATCCATTGCACCTGTAAATGCTCCCTTATCATGACCAAAAAGCTCAGAATTAATCGTGCCTTCTGGCAATGCCCCACAGTTGATGGCGATAAACGGACCATGTTTTCGAGGACTTAATTGATGTATTATTTTAGAAAAAGACTCCTTTCCACTTCCACTCTCACCTTGAATATAAACCGTAAGTTCAGTTGGGGCCACGCGCATTGCGGTTTGCAGGGCATAGTGTAGCTTAGGTGAGTTCCCTATGATACCAAATCGTTGTTTTACTTGTTGTAAATCCATGAATCGAACTGCAAAAATGGCAGATTTTTTTACAATGTGGCAGAGTTTTCGATTAAATTATTCGTCTATTGGGATAAACACAATTAAGTGAAATCCTAAACTACACTAGAAGCGTTGTTTTTGCTCTGATATCTCTAACCTCAATCTACCGTAATCCTTTATTCAAGGATGAAAAATACTTAGTGTAGCGAATAATTTTTAACCGAAATATCGAACGGCATGATGGCCTGTACACTGTGTTTTGTGCCGAATTTCTCAAACTCTGACAAATAATGAGCATAGCTCTCAAATCCTGTGTACTTAGCCATTTCTTTGACCTTGGATTGGAATGAAGTATTGCCACTCATTTTATTGACAATAAGCTCTAACTGATCTTTAACTTTAGGATATTCCTTTAGCTTATATTCCGTAATATTTGCTTCTTTAGCTGCGATTTCAATTGCTTTCTCAAGACCACCAAGCTCATCTACTAGCCCAACTTCCTTTGCCATAACACCTGTCCATACACGGCCTTGTGCTACTTCATGCACTTGCTCTTTAGTCATCTTACGCCCTTCGGCAACTCTTGAAAGAAAAGTATCGTATATTTTATCGATAATAGATTCTATGTATTCTCTCTCTTCAAGAGTCATATCTCTATCTATTCTACCAATATCAGAATGTTTGCCTGTGCCCACATATTCAAACTCAATACCTAATTTATCGTTTAGTAATTTCTGCGCATTAGGAATAAGTCCAAAGACACCAATAGATCCCGTTATTGTAGTAGGCTCTGCAACTATTTTGCGCGCGGGAGTAGCTATGTAATAACCTCCACTAGCAGCAACATCACTCATACTTACAATTAATGGTTTTGCAGCTGAAAGCAGCTTAGCTTCTCGCCAGATAATATCCGAAGCTAGTGAACTGCCCCCTCTACTATCAATTCGAAGGACCACCGCTTTTACTTTATTGTCAAGACGAACATTTTTTAGGGTTTCTGCTAAATCATCCGCAGCTATTTGAGTACCGTCACCTTTACCTCCAATAATATCACCCGATGCATATACTACCGCAACTCTATCGCTTCCGCTGCCTAAGTCTTCTAGTGACTTCGCATATTTTTGTTCGGAGATAAGTGGCACTTTATGATCGTCTTTCACGCCCATTCGTTTTTTCATAGCACTGTAAAACTGATCTCTGTATGCAACTGCATCTATATAACCGTTTGATTTAAAATCATTAACCGATTTCATTTTCAACTCATCTGCATCCGCTTTTAATTTGGCGACATCTATTTTTCTTGACTTCGAAATCTTAGCCAATGTTTCGTTAAAAACAGAATTGATGTAAATTTCTATTTGCTCCTTGTTCTCAGGGCTTAAATTATTTCGTGTGTATGCTTCCACGGCACCTTTAAACTTACCCGCTCGCACTACTTGCATATTGACACCTAATTTCTCTAATGCGCCTGCAAAAAAAGTAACTTGAGCCACCATCCCGTTGAAAGCCATTTCACCTTCAGGATTAACAAAGACGCTATCGGCAACACTCGCCATGAAATAGGTAGGAAAGTAATAATAATCCGCGTAAGCATAAATAAACTTGCCCGTAGCTTTAAATTCTTCTAGCTTATTTCTAACTTCTGTAAGTTTAGCATAACCTGCCTCAAAGGTTGTTAAGTCAAGAATAATTCCCTTTATGTTATTATCTGTTTTTGCTTTATCAATGCTGCTTAAAATATCATTTAAACCTAAAGGCGATTGCTCATTGGGATTTAAAAGCGCTAAAGCGGCTAATGGGTTACCATCTTGAACTCTGTCTACAATGGGATAATTAAGCTTAAGCGTGAGCACCGCGTCACTTGGCAACTCTTCTTGATCTGAGCTACTACTGGCAATGCCAACTACCGTTACAATAAGTAAGGTTAAAAGAATAATGCCGGCTATTATGTAGCCAATAGCTGATGCTAAAACAACTTTAAAAAAATTCATGCTTTGAAATGATTACTAGGTTTGTTAAACTAATAAACCAAAAACTTAGAGGTAATGACCTCTTTTTCGGTTTTGATAGCAACGAAGTAAACACCTCCTGCGTGCCCAACGAATGGAATATCGGTGAAGGTTGAACTTAATAAGACCAATTGACCAGCACCATCATATACTTCGAGTTGATTTGCTCCTTGCGGTACATTCGACAATGATATAAATTGATTTAGAGGATTGTATACAATGGCTACTTTGTTTATTTGCTTATCCTTTAGACTCACTTTTCCTATGGAATAGGTGATTATAAAATCATACGAAGAGCCAACTTGATTTTGTAAATCCAACGTCACCACGTCTTTATAAGTTCCTTCAGTAGTCTCTGAAAAACCTATGGTTATGGCCACAGGCTCACCTACTGCAGCTGCATTGCTGGTGCTTATAACGGTTACATTCCCGCTTGATGACGAAGCCCCAACGATGGAAGACCAATCTTGATTACCTACATTCATTACGTAAATAACACGTTGATCGCTTGGCGTAACGTTTGTATAGTTAATCGTACTTTGAACAGGATTAGCCAATTTTAACACTGGTTTTGTATCTGTACCACCTATTACATTTATACGCTCCATAAACTCAGGGTGATCTACAAAGGGATTACGGTTTTTTTGATACTTGTAAATACTTTCGTTACGTGCGACTTCTTGCGTGTTGGGAGCATAATCCCTGTGCCATTGTTTTAACAATTCCTCTTGCGAATCTATAAAGTTGCTGTAATCTTGATACCGGATACAGAAGTAAAGCATTGCTCTTGCAGTAGCCCCTTTTTGTTCATCTCTAGGCTCAAATACGCTGCCTCCCAGCTTACTCCCACCTTCTGTCCAGCTTGCGTTGCTTACCGTACCGAACGCATAGTTTGCTCGTTTGCTATTGGCATTATCGTCCGTTGGAAACAAATGATGGATGTCTGCTTTTTCAGGCTCTGCGGAGTTAAATAAACTTTGCGGCCAGGTATGTTCACAATTAAAGCTATTGCTGGTGGCATCAGCTCTTGTGCTAAACGTGGCAACACGACCTGTGTAAATACAGGTAACTTTACCATTTACGTTATCTATCTCTCCGTACATTTTATCGCGAGCCCCGTTGTAACCTAGGTTGGTATATCCCGATGCAAGAGTTGTTTTCAGAGCGTCTTTAAGATCCTGATAGCTTTTATTAAAGGTGGCATCGTAATAGGTGCCAGCGTATCTGCCATTTCCTACAATATCTACTCTGTGTTGAGAGCCATCGCTTAGTACCAGTATCACTTCTCCATTATACACCACATTGTGTCTTGGTTTAAAGGTAACTCTTAGTTTTTGACTGCCCGCAGGTGCTAGGGTAGCATTACTCAAGGTATATGAATAATCTACTCCATACAGTTTCACTTGGTCTATTCCTAAATCAGCAGACGTACTATTGGTAATATCTACCGCTAGTTCTTTTTCTGCAGTGGTAAGTACATCTCCAAAATCGAGTTTAGCACTTGAAAGAGTAACTTGTGCCTGGGCAAAAGAGATCCAAAAAATAAATAAGTAAACGATATTACGCATGGGACAAAAGTAAGAATATATAGTAAATGCTGAAAAGCACCAACTTAGCCGTACAATCACCTCTACATCGTCATCCATTTTTTTCTAGCTTAAAACGAAAAATAGAAATATTGATGTGATCCGTACCCCGTTTTCCACGAGATAAACACCAAGCATAGTATTATTTGTCGGTAAAACTACCTTTGCACCTATGCTATCGCAATTATCAGCCATTAGCCCTATAGACGGGAGATACCGAAGTAAAGTAAACGAATTAGCTCCTTATTTTTCTGAATATGGACTTTTTAAGTACCGCGTATGGGTAGAAATCGAGTATTTTATTGCCCTTTCTCAATTGAATTTACCTCAGTTTCCTGCCATTGCCGAAAATGATATCGCTTTTCTTCAAAAGATTTACCTTGAATTTAGTGAAGCCGATGCGCAAGACATTAAGGACATTGAAAAAACCACCAATCACGATGTAAAAGCAGTTGAATATTTTATTAAAAAACAACTTAAAAATACCGCTCTGGAAGAATACAGTGAATTTGTTCACTTTGGACTTACTAGTCAAGATATTAATAATACCGCCATACCTTTTAGCTTACAGTTAGGCTTGGATGAGGTTATTATACCTGCCTACAAAAACATTTTGGAGCAACTTAATACCTGTGCTACCCTATGGAAAACCATCCCATTATTAAGTAGAACCCACGGACAAGCGGCTACACCCACCACAATGGGCAAAGAATTTGCCGTTTATGCAGAGCGACTTAGAATACAATTAGAAACGTTGATTAACACGCCAATTAGTGCCAAGTTTGGAGGTGCTACCGGCGCTTTTAATGCGCACAGATTGGCATTTCCTACCATCAACTGGCCTGAATTTGGCGATCATTTAGTGGCTGATTTGGGCTTAGTACGCAGCTATCCAACTACGCAAATAGATCATTACGATCAACTCGCTGCTATTTTTGATTGCCTTAGAAGAATGGATGTTATCTTAATGGATTTTGCGAAAGACGTATGGCAATACATTAGCATGGACTTTTTCAAGCAAAAGATTGTTGCTGGAGAAATTGGCTCAAGTGCGATGCCTCACAAAGTAAATCCAATTGATTTTGAAAATGCCGAAGGAAACTTTGGCGTAGCTAATGCCCTATTGGACCACTTTAGCAATAAGCTGCCTATAAGCAGATTACAACGTGACTTGACAGACAGTACCGTGCTTAGAAATGTTGGCATACCTCTTTCTCACCTCTTAATTGCCCTTAAAAGTTTAGAGAAAGGAATGAGTAAATTAATTTTGAATGAAGAGGCTATTCACGCCGACTTAGACAAAAACTGGGCTGTGACTGCAGAGGCGATACAAACCATCCTGCGAAGAGAGAAAATAGAGGGTGCCTATGAACTTCTAAAAGACCTTACCCGAACCAATAACGGAATAAACGAAGCTTCTATTCAAGCGTTCGTAGCCAAACTTGACGTGTCTGACCATGTGAAAATGGAGATTGCTGCCATCACTCCATTTAACTATTTAGGGTATGCAGCCGACTAAAAAAACGCTTGTTTTAGGTGCAACTCCTAATCCCAACAGATACGCTTACATAGCCACTGAAATGTTGCGTGATTTTGGACATACGGTAATCCCATTTGGCATTAAAAAAGGACAAATTGGAGCAGTTGAAATTCTAAATGAGTGGCCAACTGATGCAGAAGTTGATACCGTTACTTTATACATCAATACCAGGATTCAAGAAGGATTTTATGAGCAAATAGTAGCGCTAAAACCCAGACGTATCATCTTTAATCCTGGAACTGAAAATTCGGTCCTACAAAATTTAGCAACTTCACAAAAAATCGAGACTATAGATGCATGTACATTAGTACTTTTGCAGACCAATCAATATTAATATTTACGAAAATGAACAAAGTATTTTTTTCCATTCTTGCTGCCTTTGTACTTGTATCTTGTAGCCAAAGCCAAGAATCAATGTTAGCCGAAATAGCAGAATTTGAAAACTCCGAAAAAACTGGAACCAAAGAAGGTTTAGCAGAATTGGCTATGCTCCACAAGGCCTACGGGATAAAGTATGAAGATGCGCAAGCTAATGACTATCTGTATGCGGCTGCTCAGTATTATTACTATGAAAAAAATACTGCCGAAGCAGAATCACTTCTTACGCAATACATCACTAGAGACGACAGTACGGAGCGTTTCAGAAATGCCGCCATTAATCTAGCCATACTGAATGGTAAAGCAGGTAAATTTATCGAGGCAGACGATTTAATTTCTGAAGTATTAGATAAAGACCTTCCTACCGCCGCACAGTGGCAAGATGTCATCAAATTATACGACGACAAGTTAAAAGCAAATAAGAATATCGCTCCCAAAGACTACGAACGCTTAGCCTTAGCCTGCACTGCCGTGGGACGTTTTGAAGAAGCACTAACTGCTCTTGACCAAGCGATTAAAGATTTTCCTAAGTATGAGAATCGTTCAGATTTGATATACCGAGCCGGGTTTATAGGTTGGGAATATTTAAAAGATAGTAAGGTTGCCTCTGCATACTACAATCAATTTTTGGCAGAATACCCCAATGCTAGTAATGCAGAAGAGGTGAAAATAATCTTAAGCAAAGGTATGCTCAGCATGACTGATGAGGATATTTTAAACATGTTAAAAGGAAAGAATAAGTAATGCCGATTGCATTAATTACAGGCACCACATCGGGTATAGGTGAAGCAACTGCTCACCTACTTGCTGAACAAGGTTACGACTTAATTATTAATGGTCGTAGGTTAGATAAACTGGAGGCCCAAGCGGCAGAACTTAACGTCAAGTATGGTATCTCTACACACCTAATGCACCTTGATGTACGTGATGCAGATGCTGTGATCCATTTCTTTACTACCTTACCTGAAGCATGGCGCGCTATAGACGTTGTTGTAAATAATGCTGGTCTAGCAGCAGGTTTAGACAATATAGAAAACGGGAGTATAGATGATTGGAATAGAATGATTGATACCAATGTAAAAGGGCTGCTTTACGTTACAAAATCTGCTATTCCGTTACTCAAACAAACCAAAGGACATATCGTAAATGTAGGTTCTATAGCAGGAAAAGAAGTGTATCCAAACGGCAATGTATACTGTGGCACTAAACACATGGTTGACGCCCTAAATAAGGCGATGCGCAGAGAGCTTGCTGAATCAGGAATTCGCGTATCTGCTGTACATCCTGGAGCGGTAGAAACCGAATTTTCATTGGTTAGATTAGAGGGCGATACGGTTAAAGCCTCCGCTGTTTATGAAGGTTTTGAAAACTTAGTGGCGGAAGACATTGCATCTGCAATAGGCTATATAGTAAGTCGTCCTAAGCATGTTAACATAAACGAGATAACCATTATGCCAACGGCTCAACCTGCTGCCGGGGTGATACTTCGAAATCAAGGGCTTTAAATTAGGATATTAGAATATTACTAATGTAGGTTGCTACATTATAATTCAGGGTAAATGTATTTTGGGTTATCTTAATAACCAGCCTGACCAGTTAGGCGCGTATCCCTTGAATGAATACTTAATATTGGGGTAGCACATCTATACACCAGCTTCTGCGAATAGCTATCCGAAAATAAACCTTCACTTTCGGTATCTGTCATAATAAGTACCAAACCAGCATTAACCTTCTTAGCATAATTCATGATTCCGTCTGAAACCTTGTTACCAAAAGATATTTCTGTTACATAGTTCAAATCTCTTTCTGCCAGATATTTCTCTGTTTGTCTAAGGTAAGAATTCACTTTATGCTCTACTTCTCTTCCGCTGCTACTTGAAATGCCGAGCAAGTGAATAGTTGCACCAAATCGTTTAGCAATTTCTGCGCAATAGGGTACTTTCTGGCGTGTTTTGGTAGAATCTGCCAAGGGAAGAACAATATGGTCCAATTTGAAATTAGCAGAATTGGACTTGACACTTAGCACTGGGCTTGTGGAGCTATTTATTACTTTAAAAATATCGCTGGAGGACCAAAAAGGCTTCCATCCCTTTTTATCTCTAGACCCTAAGATGATTAACGTAAAATCTCCTTGTTTTTCAAACTTGCTTACCTCATCATAAAATTTTCCTTTTCTTTCTGCTAACTCAACTACTATACCTCTGGATGAAGTAAAATCTTTAATCCTTTTTTTGGCATCATCAAAAGTTTCTGACGTACCTTGAGATACAAAAAGAACTGTCAATTCGGATTTAAATATAGCCGCGTAGTTACATGCTTGAAGCAAAGCAGTGTTAGATGCATCTGTATTGTCAATTGCCAAAAGAATTTTATTAAATGTATTTTCCATGACCTTTCGTTATTTACATTGAATTTTAATTGGCATAAAAGTAGTACATAATTTTTAATATGACAAAAAAATGTTATTCGAGGTTATGAATGTCAACATTTTGTTGAAATGATAAGCCTCCAATCGCTTATTTCAACGTTGTAAACGCGCATAGCAGTTCACTGATGCTAGGTGACTTGTTTTTTAAAAAATATATTTTGGAAGAAACCTGCTAGATGAGAATATTTTTTTTAGCGGCATAGCGGCAATTCTACTCTTAGTTAAATCTAAATTCTAAATTTAAGTCCTGCATTTTCTTTTTCGTAATTTCATCCATTTGGAGTTTATACCGAGAAGATTTAGCGACAACGGCCTTGTCTTTGTTTCGTATTTTAAAAGCCAAACCTACTTTTCCTCGCTCATCAATCAGGTCATATATTTTCTCCATCAGCTCTTCGTTCACTTCATCAGCGTTTAGGCTAATGGTCACTTTTTTTAACTGATGAGTAACGGTATCTTCTAAAAATGTCATTTGCTGTATATTTAGATCTAACATGGAGGGGTCTCTGTAACTTTTATCCCCTTTAGCAGCAATAAACACTTGTGCGTTTAAGGAAATCCAAGCTTTATTTTCCGTATATCGCTCCCCAAACATAGCGAACTCTCGTGTACCGCTAAAATCTTCCAAGGTGAAAATACAATAGGGTTTGCCATTTTTAGAAACTGCTTCTCTCACTGCGCTTATCATACCTGCTAGTTTTATGTCTGCACCCAATAAGGCAAGATTTTGTTCTTCTAGTGCAACGAGCGAATGGGTCGTAAAATGATCTATTTCAAATTTATAATTATTAAGCGGGTGTCCAGATATATAAATCCCTACCAATTCTTTCTCACGCTGTAGTTTTTCCATTAAGGACCACGCCTCAATGTTAGGTAGTTCTGGTTCTCTAATTTCCAATGCCCCTGCATCGCCAAATAAGGATGCCTGACTATTAGCTGTATCACTTTGCACTTGATTTCCAAAACGTATAGCCATTTCTATACCCATACCTTGACCTAAATCTGTGACGTAACTCGCTCTATTAATCCCAAACTCGTCAAACGCTCCCGCTATAGCTAAGTTCTCTAAAGATTTTTTATTGACCACACGTTGGTTTGCTCGTTTACATATTTCAAACACGCTGGTATAATGTCCATTTTGACGACGCTCTCTGATAATCTCCTCGGCTGCCGTGCCCCCTACCCCTTTGATAGCTGCGAGCCCAAAGCGTATAGCGCCATCCTTATTTACACTGAATTTTTGCTCGCTTTCATTTACACTTGGTCCTAAAATTTCTATGCCCATCCACTTACATTCATCCATAAAAAAACTCACCTTTTTGATGTCGTTCATATTATGGGTAAGTACCGATGCCATAAACTCTGCAGGGTAATGTGCTTTAAGATAGCCCGTGTGAAAGGCCAAGTAAGCATAACACGTACTGTGACTTTTATTAAATGCGTAAGAAGCAAATGCCTCCCAATCTTTCCATATTTTTTTAAGAATCTCTTCGTTGTGTCCCCTCTCGGTTCCTTGGGAAATAAATAAATCGAACATCTTATTCATGAGTTCAATTTGCTTTTTACCCATTGCCTTACGCAAACTATCTGCCTGCCCCTTGGTAAATCCAGCTAGCTTTTGTGACAAGAGCATTACCTGCTCCTGGTACACCGTAATTCCGTAAGTATCAGCTAGATATTCTTCCATATCGTCTAGGTCATACTTAATAACTTGTCGACCATGTTTACGCTCTACGAAAACTTTGATGTACTCCATAGGACCCGGACGATACAAGGCATTCATTGCAATCAAATCCTCAAATTTGTCTGGTTTTAGTGCCTTGAGATGTTTTTGCATACCGGGACTTTCAAACTGGAATACCCCGTTTGTATTCCCTTTAGAAAAAAGCTCCAGTGTCTTTTTATCGTTAAGTGGTATATCATCTTCTACGATATCTACCTTATGCCTTGCCTTTATAATGGCAATAGCATCTTTGATAATGGTAAGTGTTTTAAGACCAAGAAAATCCATTTTCAGTAGGCCTGCACTTTCGACCACGCTGTTATCAAATTGCGTCACCAATAGATTAGAATCTTTAGCTGTGGTAACGGGTACGTATTTGGTAATATCGTCTGGGGTTATAATGACTCCACAAGCATGTATGCCCGTATTACGCACAGAGCCTTCTAGTCTTTTGGCTGTTTGAATCATTTGGCCAATCTCATCATCTTGCTCAGCCATCGCCCTAAACTCTTCAGCAGCTTTGTTTTGATCTGCATTCATGGCGTCCTTCAATTTCTTTTGAACACCGTCTGGAGCCAATACTTTATTCAGATTTGCGCTTAAATGCTCTGGAAAAGCCTTTGTTACTTTATTAACCTCCGAAAGCGGAATATCAAGCACGCGACCAACATCCTTTATAGATGAGCGTGCAGCCATACTACCGTACGTAATTATTTGCGCAACTTGTTTTTGACCGTATTTGTCAATTACATAATCGATGACTTTTTGTCTTCCTTCGTCATCAAAATCAATATCAATATCAGGCAGAGATACCCTTTCCGGATTTAAAAAACGCTCAAAAAGCAAGTCGTATGCGATGGGATCTACGTTGGTAATTCCCAAACAATACGCTACTGCGCTTCCTGCCGCAGAACCCCTTCCGGGCCCTACCGAAACGCCCATTACCCGAGCGGCGCTGGTAAAATCTTGTACAATCAAGAAGTAGCCCGGATACCCCGAGTCTTTGATAACAGACAACTCAAAAAGCAAACGCTCTTCAATGTCAATAGTCATCTGCGGATACCTTTTTTTTGCACCCTCAAACGTGAGATACTTTAAGTAATCGTCTTGAGTCTTAAACTCAGGAGGCATAATAAAATTGGGCAACAATACGTCTCGTGTAAGTTTAGGCGTAGTGATGCTATCTACAATTATATTGGTATTATCTAGTGCTTCCGGGATGTCTGCGAAAAGCCTTCCCATCTCCTCTTGTGTTTTGAAATAAAATTCATTATTGGGGAATGCAAATCGCATCCCTTTGCCATATCCCTTAGGATCTGACATTTTTGAACCTGTATTTACGCACAACAAAATATCATGCGGCAAGGAATCCTCTTCTTCCATGTAATGCGAGTCATTGGTCGCTATGGTTTTTAGGTTATATTTTTTGGCAAACCTTATAAGTACTTGGTTTACGTCTTCCTGACTCATTCCTGTGCCATCTATATTTTCAATACCGTGACGTTGAAGCTCGATATAAAAATCCTCCCCAAAGATCTCCATATACTCCTTAAGCAACTTTTCCGCTTCTGCCTCACCCTTAAACAAAATGGCTTGCGGTATTTCTGCGCCTATGCAACATGAAGTGGCAATAAGCCCCTCACTGTGTTTCTTTAATATTTCTCGATCTATTCGCGGATACTTACCATATAGGCCTTCCATAAACCCAATCGAACAAAGCAGAGACAAATTCTCATATCCTTTTTGGTTTTTTGCTAATAGGAGTTGGTGAAATCGTTTGTCTTTGGTGTCTCCTACAAAAGAACGTCTGAACCTATCTTCCACCATATAAAACTCGCAGCCTACAATGGGCTTTACGCCATGACGCTCACCAGAGTTGACGAACTTAAAAGCCCCAAACATATTTCCATGATCCGTTAAAGCAACGGCTCGCATACCATCAGCCTTGGCCTTAGCAAACATATCATCTATAGGCGATGCTCCGTCAAGCAAGGAATATTGACTGTGGCAGTGTAGGTGAGAATATTGTGTCAAGCTTTTTTTTAGTTAATAGTTATTGGTTAATAGTTGTTGTAGTCCCGTAAATCTAACGTCTAACAGCTAACATCTAATTTTCTACAGCACAATAATACTGAATGAACATTTGCTATTTCATAGAAATTGACACTGATTTTGCACACTGTTTTTTGATAACTTTTTAGGTGCTTGATAGTGAGGGTTTTGAAATTGTTGTTGATAAAAAAAATGGTCTTGTCATGCCCTTGAATGAAAGTAAAACTACGTTGACGAAAGGAGGACTATGATATGCAATACGTTGAATTCCAGAAAATTCTGGCGTTGATTTGTAGAAGCCATCCAGACCATAAAAAAGTTATGCCATTCCACTTTTTTTAGTAATTTC
>ERZ888423.474-NODE-474-length-40447-cov-9.394806_pt1 | contig 40447 bp, 36 predicted proteins | sample MGYA00520523_ERZ888423 | MGnify/ENA primary metagenome ERZ888423 (study PRJEB32303, sample SAMEA104408611) | aquatic metagenome | biome: Brackish water; feature: Pelagic; material: water | place: Baltic Sea | collected 2014-06-08T10:24:00 | depth 30,27 m ... | reverse complement strand
CGGGTGGCCCAGTCACTCCACTCCCGGGGCAGCGTGGTCTCGGGCACCCCGGCCTCGGTGGCCCGCCGCAGCAAGTCCAGCGGACTCTCGTTGAAGCGGAAGTTGTTGACTGCCGCGGTAATCTCGCCGTCCTCGATCAGATACACGCCGTCGCGGGTGAGCCCGGTCAGCAACAGCGTGGTGGGGTCGACGGTGCGGATGTACCACAGCGTGGTCAGCAGCAGCCCGCGTTCGGTGGCCGCGATCATATCGGCCAGATCCGTTGTGCCGCCGGTCATCAGCAGGTTGTCGGCGGGCACCGTCGGGGTGGTACCGAACTCGGCGGCTGCCGCCCGGGGGTAGGTCAGTGCGTTGATGGTGCCGTCGCGGATCCAGTCGACCGGACTGATGTGCAGACCGTTGTCGAACACCGAGATCCGTTCCGATCCGGTGGCCGTGTGCACGAACGGGGAGCACTCCAGCCCGGGCGCGAACGGGTCGGAGTACACAGTCAGCGGAAGATCGGTGAGCTTCTCCCCCACCCGCGTCCCGCCACCGGGGGCCGACAGCGCGGTGCGGCCCTCCTGGGCGCCGCGGCCGTCCATCGACCAGCCCAGGTAGATCATCATGTCGGCGACCGTCGTGGGTGGCATCAGCGTCTCGTAGCGGCCGGCCGGCAGTTCCACGGTGCGCTTGGACCAGTCCAGCCGCATGGATAACTCCGCCAGCATGGCCTCGACCGGGACATCGGTGAACCACGGCGTGCTGATACCGACCCAGGCACTGGCGTCGCCCCGTTTGGCGTTGATCTCCACCGACCCGGTGGGCTGGGTGAAGCGCCGGCGCAGCCCGGTCGAGGTGGCCAGGAACGTCGTCTCCACCACATGGTGGGCGAAACCGTAGAGGCGGTCGCTGCGGCCGAACCCGGCCGAGAGCGAACGAGCCACTTCGGCGAACACCCCGGCCCCGGTGCCCGGCACCGGGTCACCCCAGTCTGCGGGCGACCCGGATCCGGTGAGCAGGGGCGCGGCGTCGCGAGCCTCGGGTGCCGAATGTGCGGCCCGCTCGGCGGCGGCCACCAGATCACCGACATCGTCGGCGGAGACCGCACTGGAGCGCACCGCGCCGACATGCGCGGTATCACCCTTGCGGACAATGGAGATGACCGCCGTCGAGCGCGAGGTGGACACCCCGTTGGTGGTCATCGAGTTACCGGCCCACCGCAGCGACGCCTCGGCGCGGTCGGTGACGATCACGAGGGTCTCGTCGCAGCCGCCCGACTCCGCAGCGGCCTGCAGGACGAGGTCGACGATGTCCTGTGCGGGGATCATGAGCGGCCCGATTCTTCGCGGGTGTTCAGGACGTTGACCCCGCGGAACAATGCCGATGGGCATCCGTGGCTCACCGCCGCAACCTGACCGGGCTGGGCCTTGCCACAGTTGAACGCCCCCCCGAGCCGCCAGGTCGACGGTCCGCCGACGGCCTCCATCGAGTTCCAGAAGTCGGTGGTGACGGCCTGGTAGGCGACATCGCGGACCTGCCCGTCGAGACGGCCGTTGCGGATCCGGAAGAACCGCTGCCCGGTGAACTGGAAGTTGTAGCGCTGCATGTCGATTGACCAACTCTTGTCCCCGACGACGTAGATGCCGTCCTGCACCCGATTGATCAGATCAACCGTGCTCAGGTTGTCGGTGCCGGGCTGCAGCGACACGTTGGGCATCCGTTGAATCGGTACGTGGTGGGCCGAGTCGGCGTAGGAGCATCCGTTGGAGCGATCCAGGCCGAGCTTGCGGGCGAACACCCGGTCGAGCTGATAGCCGACGAACATGCCGTCGCGCACCAGATCCCACTGCTGGGCGGCCACCCCTTCGGCGTCGTAGCCGATGGTGGCCAGACCGTGCTCGACGGTCCGGTCGGCGGTGACGTTCATGACCGGCGATCCGTAACGCATCCGGTTCAGTTTGTCCGGGGTGGCGAAAGAGGTTCCGGCGTAGGCGGCCTCGTATCCGATGGCCCGGTCGTATTCGGTGGCATGCCCGATCGACTCGTGGATGGTCAGCCATAGGTTCGTCGGGTCGATCACCAGGTCGGTCGGACCGGCGATGACGCTGGGCGACTTGGTCTTCTCGGCGAGCAGCACCGGCAGTTCGGCCAATTCGGTGCTCCAACTCCACACGTCGTCACCGGCGACGGCCTCCCAGCCCCGACCGGTGGGCGGGGCCAGCGTGCGCATCGACTCGAAGCTGCCGGCGGCGGCGTCGACGGCGACGGCCTCCAACGCCGGCATGGTCCGGACCCGCTGCTGGGTGATCGACGAGCCGAAGCTGTCGGCGTAGTACATCTGCTCCTTGACCGTGTTGACCATCGCCGAGACGTGGTCGACCCCGTCGGAGGCGAGCAACCGGCCCGAGTATTCGCCCAACAGCGCGACCTTCTCGGCGGTGGGGATGGTGAACGGGTCGATCAGGTAGTCCGAGACCCAGGTGGCGTCGCGGTAGACGGGTTCATCGGCCAGTTCGACGCGATCGGCATTGAGCGCCGCCAGTGTCACCGCCACCCCGACGGCGTGCCGTGCGGACTCCGCCGCGATATCCGGGGTCAGACCGGCATGGGAGGCGAAGCCCCAGGTGCCGTCGACGAGCACCCGTACCGCCAGTCCGATATCGCGGTCGAGCACCGCGGACTCCAGTTCCCCGTCGCGCAGTTGCACGATCTCGGTGGTGATGGCGTGCACGCGCAGGTCTGCGTAGCTGGCGCCGCCGGCCATCGCCGCCGACAGCGCGGCGTCGGCAAGGCGGTAGCGCGGGAGGGCGAGGAAGTCCTCGTCGACACCGGTTGGATGGGAACTCACCGCACCACCGTAACCGGGAGCTTTAATTACTGCCGTGAACCCGCGGCGTGTGCGTTCGACCCTGTTGGGGTACGGGCTGCTGGCGCCGAGTCTGTTCGGGGTGGTGTGCTTTCTGCTGCTGCCGATGCTGGTGGTGGTGTGGTTGAGCCTGCACCGTTGGGATCTACTGGGTCCGATCCGCTATGTGGGGCTGGACAATTGGCGTTCGGTGCTCACCGATCCGGGATTCGGGAACTCCCTGTTGGTCACCTGTGCGTTCATCGCGATCGTGGTCCCGGCCCAGGTGTTGCTGGGCCTGGGGGCGGCGGCGATGCTGGCCCGGGGGCTGCCCGGTACCGGCGTGTTCCGCGCGTTGTACGTCATCCCGTGGATCTGCTCGCCGTTGGCGGTGGCGGTGCTGTGGCGCTGGATCCTGGCCCCGACCGACGGGGTGATCAGCACGGTGCTGGGCCGCCGCATCGAGTGGCTGACCGACCCGGGTCTGGCCCTGCCGGTGGTGTCGGCGGTGACGGTCTGGACCAACGTCGGCTATGTGGCGCTGTTCTTCCTGGCCGGCATTCTGGCGATCCCCCCGCAGGTGCATGCCGCCGCCCGCATCGACGGGGCCACCTCCTGGCAGCGGTTCTGGCGGATCACGGTGCCGATGCTGCGGCCCACGTTCTTCTTCGTCTCAGTCACCGGTGTGGTCAGCGCGGCGCAGGTGTTTGACACCGTCTACGCGCTGACCGGCGGCGGCCCGGCGGGACGCACCGACCTTGTCGCTCACCGGATCTACGCCGAGGCGTTCGGGGCGGCCGCGATCGGACGAGCGGCGGTGATGGCCCTGGTGCTGTTTCTGGTCCTGGTCGGCGCCACCGTCGTCCAGCATCTTTATTTCCGTAACAGGGTCACCTACGACACCTACTGACGGTGGATCTGCGGCGACGGGCGCCGGTTGCGAGGCCGCCACCGACGGCACCGGGGCCGGCGACGCTGCTGACGCCACCGGCGCCGGAACGTCGAACGGCCGCTGGTAGGCCGACTCGACGATCGGGCGCAGGATCGGGTCCAGGATCGGGTTGAGCAACGGAGCCAGCAGTCCGGTCATCTCGACCAGTGGAAGCATCGGGCTGGGAACGAAAACGTAGGTGATCTTTCCCGGATTTCCCTCGGCGTCATCCGGGGTGTAGCGGATGTTGTCGGGGTCGTCGAGGTCGACGTCGAAGTACCCGAACACGTGGGTGGTCGACTGGCCGACCGCTGCGTTGAGCACCGCCAGCAGATTCGTCTTGTCAGTGGGCGCATCGGCCCATCCGTCGTACTGCCGGATCACCTCGATACCGGTGTAGGGCGAGTCGGCCGGCACCGGATTGGGGGCGCGACCGCCGACTGCGTTCTCCGGATTGCCGATCGAGACCCAGGAGACTTTGGCCGGGTCCGGGGCGCTGGACGGGTCCGCTGCCCAATTGCGCAGCGCCGTGTAGATGACCTGGCCGCCCTGGCTGTGCCCGAACAGGGTGATCGGGGTGGGGTCGCCGGCCAGTCCGTCGACGGCATCCTGAAGACGGTCCGCACCCGTGTCGTTGAACGACTGCCCGAACGGGATCGCCGGATAGTAGACCGGGGTGCAGGTATTCGGCGAGGTGCACAGATCGCCGCGGAACTGACGCGGGGTGAAGTAGACGAACGGCTGGATTCCCACCAGGCCGCCCTCGAAGGTCAGGACGTTCGCCGCCAGGGCGACACCTCGGGCCGTGGCACTGGGCGACGCGGCCTGTGCCTGGGCCGGCTGCAGCAATCCGGCCGTGATCACGACGGCGGCGGCGACCGGCCACGCGGGTGTTTTCATGGCTGGAAGGATAGCTTCCAGCTAACCTCACCCCATATGACCAGCAGAGCGGCCGCGATCTACGCCGGGCTGGTGGCTGCCGCCGCGCTGACCGTGGCTCCGTTCGCCCTCGGGCTACTGACATCGGTCACCTCCGCCGGGCAGTTCGCCACCGGCACACCGCTGTCCATGCCGAGCCCGCCAACGCTGGACAACTACACCGCACTGGGCGGCGCCGGCTTCGGCCGGGCGATCCTGGTCACCGCTCTGATGACCGCGATCATCACCCTGGGCCAGCTGGTGTTCTCGGTTCTGGCCGCCTACGCCTTCGCCCGGCTGGACTTCCCCGGCCGCGACACCCTGTTCTGGATGTACGTGGCGACATTGATGGTTCCGGCGACGGTCACGGTGGTTCCGTTGTATCTGATGATGGCCGAAATGGGTCTGCGCAACACCTTCTGGGCGCTGGTGCTGCCGTTGATGTTCGGCTCGCCCTACGCGATCTTCCTGCTGCGCGAGTACTTCCGGGCCATCCCCGCCGATCTGCTCAACGCCGCCCGCCTCGACGGTGCCAACACCCTGGACGTGATCGTGCATGTGGTGCTGCCGGCCAGCAAGCCGATCCTGGCGACGCTGACGCTGATCACCGTTGTCTCGCAATGGAACAGCTTCATGTGGCCGCTGGTGATCACCAGCGGGCCCCGCTGGCGGGTGCTGACGGTGGCCACCGCGGGCCTGCAGTCGCAATACAACGCACAGTGGACGCTGGTGATGGCGGCCACGACGGTGGCGATCGTGCCGTTGGTCCTGCTCTTCGTGATCTTCCAGCGCCATATCGTGCGCTCGATCGTCGTCACCGGGCTGAAGTGAGGGGGCTGCAATGACCCGACCCCGGTTCTCCACCCTGGCCCTGGCAGCGCTGCTCACGGTGGCCGTGGCCCTCGCCGGTGCGGTCCTGCTCCTCGGCCGTACCGCTGACCCGGATGGCGCGGCCGTCGTCACGGTGCGGCTGTGGGACGAGCAGGTGGCCGGCGCCTACCGCGAGTCCTTCGACCAGTTCAGCCGGGAGAACCCCGGTATCGAGGTCCGCACCACACTGGTCTCCTACGCCAGCTATTTCGACACGTTGCGCACCGATGTGGCCGGCGGCGGCGCCGATGACATCTTCTGGATCAACAACTCCCACTTCGCCGAATACGCCGACAACGGCCGCCTGATGCCCATCACGCCGTCACCGGACTGGGATTCCTCGGTGGTCGAACAGTTCACCCGCGGCGGCGTGCTGTGGGGTGTGCCGCAGCTGACCGACGCCGGGATCGCGCTGTACTACAACGCCGACCTGCTGGCAGAGGCTGGTATCGCGCCGTCGGAGCTCGGCGCCGCTCGCTGGGATTCCGATCCCGCCAGGGACACCCTGCGCCCGCTGCTGGCCCGGCTCACCGTCGATAGTGCCGGACGGCGCGCCGGGACAACGGGTTTCGACCCGCGCCGGGTCCGCCAGTGGGGCTATAACGCGGCCAACGACCTGCAGGGCATCAACCTCAACTACATCGGGTCCGCCGGTGGGGTGTTCAGCGACGGCGACCGGTTCGCCTTCGACAACCCGCAGGCCGCCGCCGCGCTGGGCTACGTGATCGACCTGATCAACACCGACCATGTCGCCCCGCCGGCATCCGATACCAATGACAACGGGGACTTCTCCCGCAACCAGTTCCTGTCCGGGCGGATGGCGGTGCTGCAGTCCGGTACCTACAACCTGGCCCAGGTCTTCGAGCAGGCCCGGTTCGACTGGGGTGTGACGATGCTGCCGACCGGTCCGGCCGGTCGGGTCAGCGTCACCAACGGCATTGTGGCCGCGGGCAATCCGGCCACCCGCCACCCCGAGGCGGTGCGCAGGGTGCTGGCCTGGCTGGGCGGTACCGGCAACGCCTACCTGGGCCGGCGCGGGGCGGCCATCCCGGCCTCACACTCGGCCCAGCAGGGGTACTTCGACTACTGGGAGGCCAAGGGCGTGGACGTCGCGCCGTTCTTCTCGGTCCTGGACGGCCCGCGCATCGCCGCACCCGGCGGTGCGGGTTTCGCCGCCGGGTACCAGGCGATCACACCGTTCTTCGACGAGATGTTCCTGGGCAGGCGGCCGGTGGCCGAGACCCTGGCGGCGGCCCAGCAGGCCGCCAACACGGCCGCGCAACGCTAAAGGGCCCGCGAGCGTGTGCCGGCGTCAGCCCAGCCCGCGGACCTCCACCACGATCGCCACCGCGGCGAGCACTGCGAGGATGCTCAGCGCGACCCAGTCGGCCTTCTTCGGCCGCGACGGGGCCGCCGAGATCTGACCGGTACCGCCTCGGGCGGTGATGGCGTCGCCCATCTCGTCGGCCCGCCGCAGTGCGACCGTGATTCCGGCGGCCAGCATGTCGACCAACTCGATCGCCCACCGCCGGCGGCGCTTCCGGCCGTCGGGCAGCACCGCCCGCGGACGCAACCGGCGGGAGGCGTAGAGCAACCGGAACTCGTCGAGAAGCATCGGGAAGGCGCGCAAGGACAATCCCAGAGCGACGGCCCAGTCATCGACCGGGATCCGAAACGGCCGAAGCGGACGGCCCAGGGTCGCGACGGCGGGCGCCACGTCGGCGACGTTGGTGGTCCACGACACCAGCGCCCCCAGTGCCAGCAGCACGATCGACAGCGCGGTGAACCGGAGAAATTTCAACAGCCCGCCGACCTCGATGTCCAGCGACCACAGATGCAGCACCGGCTCGCCCCCACCCAGGGTGGCGGTGGCCGCACCGAACAGCAGCAGGATCCACAGCCACCGCGGTATCGACGGCAGCACACCACGCGGGATGTGAGCGAGTCGGATCACCACGACGACAAGCGATGCCATCAGACCGATCGCAACCCAACCGGGGTAGAACGCCAGCAGCAGCGAAATCACGAAGACCGAAATCAGTTTGGTACCGGCCCACAATTCGTGGATGACCGACGTTCCGGGGACCGGGCGCAGCAGCACCACCGGCCGCCGCTGGCGGCCCGAGCTCATGACATCTCCCCGGCGGCGGCCGGCGCCGGCGCCAGCACCCCGCGGTCCAGATGCAGGGTTCGCGGACACAACTCCTCCATACCGGCGAAGTCATGCGAGATGACGATGACCGTCAGCCCGGTGTTGATCCGCAGGTCGGTCAACAGCCGCAGCAGGCCGCGCTGGCTGGCGGCGTCCAGTCCGGCCAGCGGCTCGTCCAGGATCAGCGCCTGCGGCCAACGGGCGAGCAGCCCGGCGATGACCACCCGGCGCATCTGACCGCCGCTGAGCTGATCGATCCGGCGGCCGATGAGCGAAGCGTCCAACCCGACGGTGGCCAGCGCAGCCGCCACCCGGCCGGTGTCATGCGAGGAGAAGCCCGCCGCGGAGGCGACTTCGAGATCGACGCGGCTGCGTAACAGCTGCAGCCGGGCGGCCTGGAATGCGATCGCCACGTCCCCCACCCGCTCGTGGGCGGGCCGGCCCCCCACCAGACAGGAGCCGGTGGTGGGTGTGGTCAGTCCGGCCATGATCCAGGCCAGGGTGGACTTGCCGGAACCGTTACCGCCGTGGATCAGGACGCCTTCGCCCTCGTTGACGGTGAAGGTGACATCGTGCAGCGCGGTCTTGGCCCACGGGGTTCCGCTGGCGTACTCGTGGCAAACTCCGGTCAACTCCAGCACCGGTGCGCTGCTGCGTGGCGCGGCGGGGTGCACCGTCGAGGCGGGCGCGGCGGCATGGGGGACCATCACCATGTTGTCCAGCGACTCGCTGAGATTGACGGCGCGGTCGGCACTTTCGGCCTCGTTGTTGTAGTGCGTGATGTGCACCAGCGCCATCCGGTGCCGCTCGGTCAGACCGGACAGCACACCGAGCAGCGCCTCGCGGCCCCGCTGGTCGACCATGGTGGTGACCTCGTCGGCGATCAGCATCGCGGGCTGGCGGGCCAGCGCCGAGGCCACCGCAAGCCGCTGCAGTTCGCCGCCGGAGAGCCCCCCGGTTTCGCGATCCTCCATCCCGGCCAGTCCGACCTCGCCGAGCAGCCTGCCGACATCGGTGCGGGTGCCCGGCGGCAGCCCCCACACAACATCGTCGGCGACCCGGGTCCCGAGTACCTGGCTCTCCGGATGCTGCATGACGACGGCGGTGCCGCCGAGATGCCCCAGGCCAACCGCGCCCGGGCGTTCGATGGTTCCCGAGGTCGGCTGTCGTCCGCACAGCAGCAGCATCAGGGTGGTCTTGCCGGAACCGTTGGCGCCGGTGATGGCGACATGCTCACCGGGCTCGACGGTGAGACTCAGCGGCCGCAGGGCATCGTGCTCAGCCCCGGGATAGCGGAACCGCGCATCCCGCAGCCGGACCGGCACCGGACCGACCGGTCCGCTCTCGGTCGGCGTCTCCAGCTTGTGGACATCCGGGATGCCGCGCAGCCGTTCCAGCACCCGTGATAGCGCCCACCAGCCCACGACCGACACCACCATGATGGTGAAAATCGAATATCCCATGATCAGCACCGGCCAGTACTGCAGCGCCGTGCCGAACACCGCCCGGGCGTCCTGGGCCGCCTGACGGAACGGCTCGAACTTCGACATCGCGGTGACCAAGCCATCGACGTTGGCGGTCATCGCCTCGAAGACCAGGGTCCGCAGCCGCACCAGCACCATCAGCGCGCCGACGATCCAGACGCCGTTGAGGAAGCCGGCGATGATCGACACCACGATCACTGTGGGTGTGCCGCGGCCCCGGCGTTTGATGATCCCGGTCACCCCGCCGACGTAGGCGCAGTTCAGTACCACCATGAACCCGCTGATACCGGCGATGAGGAAGGCGACGGTGCTGGCGGCGAACGCCGATGCCAGCAGCACCCGGAGCCGGTAGCGGTAGGCCAGCAGGCCCATCGGGACGGCGACCAGCAGGGACAGACCGCCGGCGAAGGGCACCACCACCGACACGATGGTCAGCGCGGCGCTGAGCGCTCCCATCACTGCGGCCTGGGCCATCTCGGCCGGGGTCAGCCCACGCGAAGACCGACGCCGCGACGTCGAATCAGCAGAATCCTGCGCCGGCGCCTGCGGCCGGGTCGACGTCATCGTTCGATTCTGCCAGTCGGCGGGCGCGGGACGGCGTCGGCTCACATCCAGACCGTCGCCTTATCGCTTTCCCGGGGCTGGGCCAGCGGATGCCCGGCGCCGAGCAGGTTGCCGGTGATCGTCGCGCAGATCCGGTTCATCGCGATGTCGAACACGTTGTTGTTCATCGGCTGCTCAATGAAGTGCCCGAGCCGTTCGGCGACGATGAACACCGACATCAGCAGGATCCCGATCACGACGCTGGCGGGGTGGTGGGTGGCGCCGTCCAGCCGACTGAACGCCATCATCCCGAAGAACCATGCCAGCCCGCGGATGAAGATGTCGTAGTGCACCGGCAGCGGCTCGTTGCGGATCCGCTCCAGGCCGCTCTGGGCGGTCGCGGCACCGGTGTTGGCCGTCATCAGCAGGACCCTGGCCTGCGGGTCGATATGGCCGCCGGCGGCCAGTGCCGAGATATCAGCGGCCTGCATATTGAGCAGATCCACCGAATCGGCGCCCGCAGGATCCTCTGGAGTCAGATCAGTCACCCCGGCGACCGGCGGGATGCGCCGCAATTCCGCCGCCAACTGCCAGCTGTACCGGACCTGGCGCCGACGCATCCGGTCCAGGATCTGCGCCACCGCGGGCGATCCGGAGTCCACCGAGGTCAGCCCGTTGTGCAGGGTCCGGGCGTTGATGATGATGCTGCCCCACAGGGTGCGGGCCTCCCACCACCGGTTGTAGGCGGTGGTGTTACGGAAGCCGATGAACACCGACGCGCCGATACCCAGGACCGACAGCACCGCCGCCGCGTACTCGCTTTGCGCGGCATCCGGAGCCGGAATCAGCAGACCGATCGCGATGGCGATCGCCAGGAAGGTGAATCGCAGCTGCCACAGCACAACGGCGGTGACCCGCAACGGGCCCAAGCGGCCGACGGTTCTGATCACGGGTCAGAGAATCTCAGACGGCACCGGATCCCGACGATGGGGGCGGGATGAATCAGGGCCAGCTGGACGCCCCGGGCAGGGTGTCGCCCGGGCTCATCGGGTTGTTGGCCAGATAGCCGATGCAGGTGCCGATCCGGCCGGGCATACACGGGCCGCCGCCGATAGTGGGCGCCCCACCACTGCCGGCCCGCTCCCAGCAGTTGCCCGAATTCGGATCGGCCAGATAGCCGGCCGCGCAGTTCTGACCAGGGGACGCGGGCATCAGCGGAGCCGCCTGAGCGGGCAGCACGGAAAGCGCGCCGAAAAGGACTCCGACCAGCACGCCGGACACTCTCAGCGGTGGCTTCATCAGGGCATATCTCCGTAGGTCGCAGGTGAACCTCAGGTTGAGCCTACCCACCGCGGCCGACGGGGAACCTGGCTCCCCCGGATGGACTCGAACCATCAACCGTCCGATTAACAGTCGGAAGCTCTGCCAATTGAGCTACAGGGGACCGCGGCCGCACTCGCGGGCCGGAAACAGACTTTAGCGTACCAACGGCCGTCGGCGCCAAAGGCGGCCGGACCGGACGCCGACGCACGCGTCAGGCAGGATGGAGTGTGATGGAGGGAGCGCGATGATCGGGATTGTGGCGGTACTGGCGACTGGCTATGTGCTGGGCACGAAAGCCGGCCGGGAACGCTACGAGCAAATCGTCAGCACGTATCGCGCCGTCACCGGCCACCCCGCCACCAAGTCGATGATCGACGCGGGGCGGCGCAAGATCGCCGACCGGGTCTCCCCCGACCCGCCCATGGTGAGGCTGACCGAGATCGACGCCCAGACGACAGTGATCGAACCCGATCGCAGCGTCGATTAAGGATTGATGCCCTGGTTGAAGGTCTGGCCCGGCAGTAGCGGGCCGGTGGTGATACCCAGGCCGTTGCCGTAGCCGGGACCCCACACCCCGAAAGCGGGGGTGCCGATGTAGGTCGGGGTGCCGTTGGAGTAGCCCATGCAGATCCCGTCGTCGCGGGACCCGAACCAGGCCAGGCACTTACCCTCGGCGGAGGTGTCGACCGGACCGGAGGATCCCAGCGCAACCAGGATTGGGACGGCCGCGGCGGTGACGGCCAGCCCGCCGGCCACGGCGAGACGCCGCAGGGCGTGCCGACGGGCTGTGTTTGCGGGAGTCATACCTGACCTTTCGCCGGAAGCGTCCGATTCGTTAACGATAGCCCAGTTCACGCGGTCAGGTCATCCCCGCTGGCCTGCTCGAGCAAGCTTCGCCGGTAGGCCTCCAGCGCCACCAGATCGCCGAACAGCGCGTGGTACTCATCGCCCTGGTCGACCGGAGACATCCGCTGCAGCTTCGACTTGACCTCGGCGACCTGCCGGCCCACCCAGACCTCCTGCAGCCGCGCCAGCACACCGCCGATATAGCGCGGCAGTCTCTCGTCGTCCTCGACCTTGATGGTCTCCACACTCAGTTCGCTGACCAGGCCGCTGACGGCCGGCGTTCCGGCGCTCTCGCGAACCCGTTCCATCCACTGCGCCCCGGTCAGGCCCGCCGATGTGCCGCCCGCCGCCTCGATGGCCGTCCGGATGGCCACATAACCGGGGTGGGTGAAGCTGTCCGCGGGCAGTGAGTCGAACACCGGACCAGCCAGGGCCGGGTACTGCAGGGCGGATTTGAGGGCCTCGCGCTGCGGCCACAGGGTGGGGTCGCGCGGATTGGGCCGCTCGGTGACCGGGTTGCGCCGCACCTCGGCCGGCGCCCGGCCGTTGCCGCGGGTACCGGGCTTACGGCCGGCTTCCTCCCGCACCCGGCTGATGACCTGCGCGACATCGTCCCAGCCGACCCATCCGGCGAGTTGGCGTGCATATTCGTCACGCAGGGTGGGGTCCTTGATCTTGGCGACCATCGGTACGCACTGCCGTAGCGCGCTGACCCGGCCCTCGGCGTTGTCCAGGTCGTGGCCGGCCAGGGTGGTCCGGATCGCGAACTCGAACAGTGGGGTGCGCCGGGCAACCAGGTCGCGCAGGGCGGCGTCGCCGGAGGCCAGTCGCAGATCGCACGGGTCCATACCATCGGCGGCCACCGCCACGAAACTCTGCCCGGCCAGATTCTGCTCGCCGGCGAACGCCTTCAGTGCCGCCGCCTGCCCGGCCGCGTCACCGTCGAAGACGTAGATCAGCTCACCCTTGAAGAACTTGTCGTCCATCATCAGCCGCCGCAGCATGCCCAGGTGCTCATCGCCGAAGGCGGTGCCGCAGGACGCCACGGCGGTGGTGACACCGGCCAGGTGCATGGCCATCACGTCGGTGTAGCCCTCCACGACCACGGCCTGATGCCCCTTGGCGATATCGCGCTTGGCCAGGTCGATGCCGAACAGCACCGAGGACTTCTTGTACAGCACGGTCTCGGGGGTGTTGACGTACTTGGCCTCGATCGGGTCGTCGTCGAAGATCCGCCGGGCCCCGAAGCCCAGCGTCTCCCCGCTGGCACCGCGGATCGGCCACAGCAGCCGGCGGTGGAACCGGTCCATCGGTCCGCGCCGACCCTCCCGGGACAGCCCGGCCGCCTCGAGTTCCTTGAACTCGAAACCCTTGCGGATCAGGTGCTTGGTCAGCGAGTCCCAGCCCGACGGGGCGAATCCGCAGCCGAACTGCCGCGCCGCGGCGGCATCGAAGTTGCGCTCGGTGAGATACCGGCGAGCGGGCGCGGCCTGCTCGGATTCCAGTGCGGCCGCATAGAATTCCTGCGCGGCGGCATTGGCGCCGGTGAGCCTGCTGCGGCTGCCGCGGTCACGCTGGATGGTGTTGCCGCCCCCGGTGTAGGTGACGGTGTGGCCGATCCGGTCGGCCAGCAGTTCGACGGCTTCGACGAAGCTGACATGCTCGATCTTCTGCAGGAATGCGTAGACGTCACCGCCCTCTCCGCAGCCGAAGCAGTGGAAGTGGCCGTGGTTGGGCCTGACGTGGAAGGACGGGGACTTCTCGTCGTGGAACGGGCACAGGCCCTTCATCGAGTCCGCACCCGCCCGGCGGAGCTGGACGTAGTCGCCGACGACGTCCTCGATGCGGACCTTGTCCCGGATCGCGGCGATATCGCTGTCGGGAATGCGACCCTTCCGGGTGCCTCCCCCGCTCACCGCTCCGGTCACCGCCCCAGTCTAGAACTGTGCATCGGCCGCGATGCGCTCCAAGCGTCCCTCTGTGTAGGACGCGATCTGGTCGACGACGACCCGCTTGCGTTCGGCATCGCTGCCGGCGTCGTCGAAGGCCGGAACGAACAGCGGATCCAGCGTGCCGGGGGCACCGGCCAGCAGCCACTGGGCCACCTGGTGGATGCGTTCCCGCTGGCGGGCCTGCACGTCCAGGTGGCGTGGGTCGGACATGATGAACTGCAGGGCCAACGTCTTGAGCACCGCCACCTCGGCCCGGACTCCTGCCGGCACCCGCAGGTCCGCCTGATACCGCACCAGCGGCCCGGATTCGGCACCGCGTCGGGTCTGCGCGATCGCCGCCGAGGCGAATCTGCCGACCAGTTCACTGGTCAGCGCCTTGAGCGCGACCGAGGCGGCCAGGGTGCCGTCGTAGTGGCCGACCGCGACCACCACCGGCAGCCGGGACAACCGGCCGGCGGCGGCTTCCAGATCGTCGGGGACCGGACCGGACGGGCCGCCGCCGTACACCGAGGTGCCCAGTCCGGCCAGGGTGGCGGCCGCGTCGTTGTCCGCGAGCACCCGCAGGTCGATACGGCCCGAGATGACGCCGTCCTCGACATCGTGCACGGAGTAGGCCACATCGTCGGCCCAGTCCATCACCTGCGACTCCAGGCAGGGTCTACGTTCCGGGGCACCGGCGCGCACCCAGTCGGCGATCTCGGCGTCGTCGCCGTAGAAGCCGAATTTGTCGCCAGGCGCGCTGCGCCGCCACGGGTATTTGGTGACCGCGTCCAGTGCCGCGCGGGTCAGGTTGAGGCCGACACTGCGCGAACCGTCCGCGGCGAGGACCTTGGGCTCGAGCCGGGTCAGGATCCGGAAATTCTGGGCATTGCCCTCGAAACCGCCGACATCCCCGGCGAACTCCTCCAGCGCCCGCTCCCCGTTATGCCCGTACGGCGGATGGCCGATGTCATGGGCCAGACCGGCCATGTCGACCAGATCGGGGTCACAGCCCAACGGGACGGCCATACCCCGGCCGATCTGGGCCACCTCGAGGGAGTGGGTGAGCCGGGTGCGCGGGGTTTCGCTCTCCCGCGGACCGACCACCTGGGTCTTGTCGGCCAGTCTGCGCAACGCCGCGCTGTGCAGCACCCTGGCCCGGTCACGGGCGAAGTCGCTGCGATGCTCGGTGCTGGTACCGGGAAGCGCGGCGGATTTCGCAGTCTCCGCCACCACGCGTTCTCGGTCGGCCTCGTCGTAGCGGCCGGTCTGGTTCGTCATCACCGGGGCACAGTCTGCCAGTACGCCTACGGCTGATCGCGACGATGTTTTGCTGGCATGGCGCCGGCAGGGGTCAGAGGGCTACTACATTGGCGGTCATGCGCCTCGCCCGCTTGTTCAGTCTGCTTGCCGCCATCCTCACCGCGGCCACCCTGCTGGCCCCGTCGGTGGCCGCCGAACCGCCGTTCCGGCTGCCCGATTACGTCACCGACAACGCGGGCGTGCTCAACGGGCGTCAGCTGGCCGACGTCCAGAGGTCGGTCGATCAGTTGTACGGCGAACGGCGGGTGCGGCTGTGGGTGGTCTACGTCGAGTCGTTCGCACCGCAGGGGGCGGTCGGCTGGGCGCAGCAGACCCAGAAGATCAGCGATCTCAGCAGCGACGACGCCATCCTGGCGGTCGCCACCGAGCAGCGGTCCTACGCGTTCCTCGTCTCGCCGCAGGTGGCCGGCGGCAGCTCGACGAAGATCGACGATATCCGCCGCGACCGGATCGAGCCGGCCCTGCGCAGCGGCGACTGGGCCGGCGCCGCGACGGCCGCGGCCACCGGACTGGCCGCCATGGGCAAGATTGGCGGCGCCAGCAGCGCCGGGGGCTCGCTGATCCCGATGGTGTTCATCGCCGGGATCGGGCTGCTGGTGATCGGCGCGCTGATGCTGTGGAGCCGCAGTCGGCGCCGCAAGCGCCACGAGGCCGATGTGGCCAGGGCCAAGAACGTCGACCCGACCGATCCGGCGGCGCTGGCCTCGGTACCCATCCATGCGCTCGACGAACTGTCCCGCTCGATCGTCGTCAAGGTGGACAACGCGGTGCGCACCAGCGCCAACGAACTGGTGCTGGCGGTCGAGGAGTTCGGCGAGACCCAGACCGCACCGTTCGCCGCCGCGGTGGATCATGCCCGGGCCACCCTCAAACAGGCTTTCGCGGTTCGCCAGAAGCTCGACGACGACATTCCCGACCCGCTGCCGGAGCGCCGCGACCTGCTGACCCGGGTGGTGGTCGCGGCGGCGAAGGCCAACGAGGAGTTGCAGACCCAGACCGAGGCGTTCCATCAGATGCGCGATCTGGTGTTCAACGCACCGGAGCGGCTGGACGTTCTCACCCAGCAACTGGTCACCGTCACCGCCCGCGTCGAGCCCTGCCAGCAGGAAATGAACCAGTTGCGAACCGAGTTCGACGAGGCGGCGCTGGCATCGGTGTCCCGCAACGTCGATGCGGCCAAGGAGCGGCTGGGCTTCGCCGATGAGGCCATCACCCGCGGCCGGGCACTGGCGGCCAAACCGGTTGCCGGCGAGGTGGACGATCTGATCGACTCGGTGCGCGGTGCCGAATCGGCTCTGCAGCAAGCCAATACGATGCTCGATGCGGTGGACAGCGCGGCCAGCGACATCCGCCGCGCGGTCGCTGCGCTGCCCGCGGCGATCGAGGACATCCAGCGCGGTATCAGCCAGGCCGCCGAGCAGCTGGCTCGTGGCGGGCTGGCCCAGGCCGCCGAGCTGTCCGCCGCCCGCGACGCCGCCGTCAAGGCTGTTGCCGCGGCGCAGAGCACCGGGGCGGCCGACCCGCTGGGCGCCTTCACGCAGCTGACCCAGGCCGACGCCGACCTGGACCGGCTGCTGGACACGGTCGCCGAGGAACGCGAGGCCGCCGAGCGTCTGGCCAAGTCCTACCAGCAGGCGCTGTTCACCGCCCAGTCCCGGGTGCGGTCGGTGTCGGACTACATCGACACCCGGCGAGGCAGCATCGGCCCGGAGGCCCGCACCCGGCTCAACGGGGCGGTGCGGCAACTCGAAGCCGCCGAGATCAAGAAGTCGACCAATATCAGCGAGGCGATCGCCCACGCCAACGGTGCGGCGACGCTGGCCGCGCAGGCCCAGCAGTTGGCCAACAATGATGTACAGGCCGGCCAGCGCGAGTATCGGGCGCGCTACCAGGGCCGCGGCCAGTCGGATATGGGGGCGATGGTCGGCGGGATCATCCTCGGCAACATCCTCTCCGGCGGGTTCGGCGGCGGTGGCGGAGGCGGGGGTTGGACATCGACCACTTACGGTGGCTCGCAGGGTGGCGGCGACGGCGGGTGGCTCGGCGGCGGCGGCCGGTTCTAACCGATCAGCCGGCCCGCCAGGTAGCCCGCGACGGCATCCAGCCCGATCCGTTCCTGCGTCATGGCGTCCCGTTCGCGCACGGTGACCGCCTGGTCCTCGAGGGTGTCGAAGTCGACCGTCACGCAGAACGGCGTGCCGATCTCGTCCTGGCGGCGATAGCGCCGGCCGATCGCCCCGGCGTCGTCGAATTCGACGTTGAAGTTCCTGCGCAGTTCGGCCGCCAGGTCACGGGCCTTGGGGCTCAGGTCGGCGTTCCGCGACAGCGGCAAAACCGCGGCCTTCACCGGTGCCAGCCGCGGGTCAAGCCGCAGCACCGTGCGTTTGTCCACCCCGCCCTTGGCGTTGGGGGCCTCATCCTCGCAGTAGGCGTCCACCAGGAATGCCATGAACGAACGGGTCAGTCCCGCAGCGGGTTCGATGACATAGGGGATGAAACGGGTGTCGGCGGCCTGATCGTAGAACGACAGGTCGGTGCCGGAGTGCTGCGAATGGGTCTTCAGGTCGAAGTCGGTCCGGTTGGCGATCCCCTCGAGTTCACCCCACGGGTTGCCCTGGAAACCGAACTTGTACTCGATGTCGGTGGTTCCGGCCGAGTAGTGCGACAGCTTCTCCAAGGGGTGCTCGTAGAGCCGAAGGTTGTCGCGGTCGATACCTAGATCGACGTACCACTGCAGCCGTGTCTCGATCCAGTACTGGTGCCACTCCCGGGCGGTGTCGGGTTCGACGAAGAACTCCATCTCCATCTGCTCGAACTCCCGGGTGCGGAAGATGAAGTTGCCCGGGGTGATCTCGTTGCGGAAGCTCTTACCGATCTGGCCGATGCCGAACGGCGGCTTCTTCCGTGACGTGGTGACCACGTTGGCGAAGTTGACGAAAATCCCCTGCGCGGTCTCGGGCCGCAGGTAGTGCAGGCCCTCCTCACTCTCGATCGGACCGAGGAAGGTCTTGAGCATCATGTTGAACTCGCGCGGTTCGGTCCACTGCCCCTTGGTGCCGCAGTCCGGGCAGACGATGTCGGTCATCGGCACCGACTCGGGGTCGACTTCTGTTTTTTCTTTGAGCGCCTTCTTCTCCGCCCACGCCTCCTGCATGTGGTCCTGACGGTGCCGCTTATGGCACTGCAGGCACTCCACCAGCGGGTCGTTGAACACCTCGACGTGCCCGGAAGCCACCCACACCTCCCGCGGCAGGATGATCGAGGAGTCCAGGCCGACGACATCCTCGCGGCCGGTGACGACCGACTGCCACCACTGCCGCTTGATGTTCTCCTTCAGTTCCACCCCCAGCGGCCCGTAGTCCCAGGCTGACCGGGTGCCGCCGTAGATCTCACCGGCCGGATACACCAATCCACGGCGCTTGGCCAGGTTGACGACGGAATCAATGACGGACGCCACGGCGGGGTGCACTCCTTGCCTGTTCACGGTGTGTCTGCTCACAGCAAACCGCAATCAGCCTAGGCGAATGCCCACCCGGCTTTGACACGAGTCACCGCCCCGTGGAATCGTAAGTGGAAATGGTTTCCAGTAGCGGTCCACGCGCGGCCGGCGCCGGGGTGCGTGCCACCCGGCAGCGCGGGGCGATCATCGAACTCCTGGACGCCGTCGAAGAGTTCCGCTCGGCCCAGGAACTGCACGACGAACTTCGCCGGCGCGGCGAGAACATCGGCCTGACCACGGTCTACCGGACGCTGCAGACTCTGGCGGCCACCGATCAGATCGATATGGTCCGCACCGACACCGGCGAATCGGTCTACCGCCGATGCGCGGCGCCGCACCACCACCATCATCTGGTCTGCCGCGGATGCGGGTCCGCCGTCGAGGTCAGCGGCCGTGAGGTGGAGGCGTGGGCCGCCGAGGTCGCCGCCGCGCACGGCTTCACCGACGTGACCCACACCATCGAACTGTTCGGCACCTGCTCGGACTGCCGACGGCTCTAGACCAGCTCCCGCCGCGCCGCCACGCCGCCGTCGAGCACCATCAACATCAGCGTCTGCAGCGCCCGATCGTCGAGGCCGCCGGCCGGAAAGTTGTAGCGCAGCATCACATCAGCGATCCCGCCGGCCTGCTCGGCAAGGGTGATCGTCCCCAGCGTGGCCGTATGGGCCAGTGCGGCAACACTTCTCCGCAACTCGGCATCGCACGGCAGGTCCCAGGCGAGCATCTGGGTGAGCGACACCATCTCCAGACCCTCGGCGATCGCGACCACCCGAACCGACGCGACGGTGCCGTCGTGCCGGACGGTCAGCGAACCGTCGTCCTCGGTGTCGACGGACATCACGGCAGCCAGGACGTCACCGAGTCGGTCGGCCAGGTTCATCAGGCGCGGCCGAAACGGCGGTTCCGGTGCACGTACTCCTCACACGCCGCCCACAGGTCGCGACGGTCGTAGTCGGGCCAGAGCTTGTCCTGGAACACATACTCGGCGTAGGCCGCCTGCCACAGCATGAAGTTGCTCGCCCGTTGCTCACCCGAGGTCCGGATGAACAGGTCGACATCGGGGATGTCCGGACGGTGCAGATGCTCGGTGATGGTGCGCTCGCCGACCCGTTCCGGGTCGAGTCGGCCCGCGGCGGCCTCCCGGGCGATACTGCGCGCCGCCTCGGCGATCTCGGCCCGGCCGCCGTAGTTCACGCAGTAGTTCACGGTGATGACCCGGTTGCCGACCGTCATGTCCTCGGCAATGTCGAACTCCTTGATCACACTGCGCCACATCCGCGCCCGTGAGCCGACCCAACGCATCCGCACACCCATGACGTCCAGGTTCTCCCGGCGCCGGCGCACCACCTCGCGGTTGAACCCCATCAGGAACCGAACCTCGTCGGTGCTGCGACGCCAGTTCTCGGTGGAGAACGCGTACACACTCAGGTGTTTGATACCCAGTTCGATTGCACCACAGGTGATATCGATCAGGACAGCCTCACCCATCTTGTGCCCCTCGGTACGGCTCAGTCCACGCTGGGTGGCCCACCGTCCGTTTCCGTCCATCACGATGGCCACATGCCGGGGCAACTGGTCGGCCGGGATCGGCGGCGGGGCCGCCTTGGAGGGGTGCTGGGGCGGCCGGCGCGGGCCGCCGTCCGGTGCGGCCGGCAAGTCCGGGAACACCACCGGCCAACTGGAGGTGTCGGGGAAGATCGGGTAGCCGTCGGGCGCAGCGGGCAGCTGGGGATACTGCTCCCGCCGCCTGCGCTCAGCCCCCCGCAAGGAGCTGGCCACCCGGTCCATCGCCATGGGGCACATCCTGCCTGAAGATCTCCGGCCCTTGGCTAGCGGGCCGGGACTGGACACGTTCGACCAGCGGCAACGTCCGTAGCTGACGTTCCAGATGCCACTGCAGATGCGCGGCCACCAATCCGCTGGCCTGCCCGCGGTGCGAGGCCGCCGACGACTCCGCGACCGCCCAGTCCCCCTCATACAGCGCCGCCATCAGATCCAGGACGGCCTGCGGCGGGGTGGCCGACCCGGACGGCCGGCAGTGCATGCACACGCTGCCGCCGGCGGCGATGTGAAAAGCGCGGTGCGGCCCGGGCGCGGCACAGCGCGCGCACTCGGTCAGCGACGGGGCCCAGCCGGCAATACCCATGGCGCGCAGCAGGTAGGCGTCGAGCACCAGTTCACGCGGCCGGGTGCCGTCGGCGACCGCCCGCAGCGCCCCGACGGTCAGCCGGTGCAGCGCCGGGGCCGGCGCACGCTCCTCCCCGGCCAGCCGCTCGGCGGTCTCCAGGACCGCGCAGGCGCAGGTGTACCGCCCGTAATCACAGACGATGTCGGTGGTGAAGGAGTCGATCGAGACCACCTGGGTGACGATGTCGAGATTGCGGCCGGGATGCAGCTGGACATCGATATGGGCGAACGGCTCCAGCCGGGACCCGAACTTGCTGCGGGTGCGGCGCACCCCCTTCGCGACCGCACGGACCAGGCCGTGGTCACGGGTGAGCAGGGTGACGATACGGTCGGCCTCGCCGAGTTTGTGCTGGCGCAGCACGACAGCCCGGTCCCGGTACAGCCGCATCCGACCAGTCTGTCACCGCGGCGCGACATCGTCGGCGACTGACACCCCTAAAAGCCGAGCCGGCCGAGCAGCTTGGGGTCCTGCTGCCAGTTCTTGGCGACCTTGACCCGAAGGTCCAGGTAGACCTTGGTGCCCAACAACTTCTCGATCTGGCGCCGCGCGGTGGTCCCGACCGCCTTGAGCCGGGCACCGCCCTTGCCGATCACGATCCCCTTCTGGCTGTCCCGCTCGACGTAGAGGATGGCGTGGACGTCGATCATGGGTCCCTGCTCTTCAGAGCGGCCTTCGCGGGGGGTGACCTCGTCGATCACCACGGCCAGCGAGTGCGGCATCTCCTCGCGTACGCCCTCCAGTGCGGCTTCCCGGATGAACTCGGCCATCAGCACCTCTTCGGGCTCGTCGGTGAGCTCTCCGTCGGGGTAGAACGCCGGGCCGGGCTCCAACTGGTCGACCAGCACGTCGATCAGCACGTCGACCTGCTCGCCGGTGGTGGCCGACACCGGGACGATCGCGGCGGCGTGCTCGCCGACCAGTTCGCTGACCGCGACCAGTTGCGCGGCGACGCGGTCCCTGGCGACCTTGTCGATCTTGGTCACCATGACCACCAGGGTGGTTCTGGGTGCGACGGCGCGAATCTGCTCATAGATCCACCGGTCGCCCGGTCCGATCGTCTCGTCGGCGGGGATGCACAGCCCGATCACGTCGACCTCGGAGTAGGTATCGCGAACCAGGTCGTTGAGACGCTTGCCCAACAGGGTTCGGGGCCGGTGCAGCCCAGGGGTGTCGACCAGCACGATCTGGAAGTTCTCCCGGTGGACGATGCCGCGGATGGTGTGCCGGGTGGTCTGCGGGCGGTTGGAGGTGATCGCCACCTTGCTGCCGACCAGTGCGTTGGTCAATGTCGACTTGCCGGTGTTGGGCCGGCCGACCAGGCAGACGAACCCGGACCGGAACTCGGGCCCGCTCACTTGCCGGCCTCGTCCTCGTCGTCGGATTCGACCGGCCGCACCAGGACGGTGCCGATCCGCACCCGGCCGCGGTGATCCGGGTCGCCCTCGGCCCGCAGCCGCAGTCCGTGCCAGACCACCTCGGCACCGGGCAGCGGAACCCGGCCCAGTTCCAGCGCTACCAGGCCGCCGATGGTGTCGACGTCGAGGTCGCCGTTGAACTCGATACCGTAGAGCTCCCCGACATCCTCGATCGGCAGCCGGGCCGAGACCCGGAACACCTTGTCCCCCAGGTCTTCCACCGGGGCGACCTCATCGGTGTCGTACTCGTCGGCGATCTCACCGACGATCTCCTCCAACACGTCCTCGATGGTGACCAGGCCCGCGGTGGCGCCGTACTCGTCGACCAGCAGGGCCATATGGATGCGGTCGCGCTGCATCTCCTTGAGTAGCTCGTCGAGGGCCTTGGAATCGGGGACGAACACCGCCGGGCGCATCACCTCGGCCACCGTGATGTCCCGTGCGGCGCTGGCCGAGTAATAGGTGCGCCGCACCAGATCCTTCAGATAGACCACTCCGACGATGTCGTCGACGTTGTCGCCGATCACCGGGATGCGGGAATGGCCGCTGCGGACGGCCAGCGAGGTGGCCTGGGCGGCGCTCTTGTCGCTCTCGATCCACACCATCTCGGTGCGCGGCACCATAATCTCGCGGGCTGGGGTGTCGCCGAGTTCGAACACCGACTGGATCATCTTGCGTTCGTCGTCGGCGACCACCCCGCGCTGCTGGGCGAGGTCGACGACCTCCCGCAACTCGATCTCGGAGGCGAACGGGCCGTTGCGGAAACCGCGGCCGGGGGTCAACGCGTTGCCGAGCAGGATCAGCAGTCGGCTGATCGGGGCCAACAGGACCGAGATCGCCTGCAGCGGAAGCGCTGACGCGAGTGCGATCGGGTAGGCGTTCTGCCGGCCGATGGTCCGCGGGCCGACGCCGACCACGACGAAACTGGCGATCGTCATGATCGCCGCGGCGGCGAACAGCGTCCACTCCAACCCGAAGTGGGCGTCAAGGGAGGCGACCATCAGCACCGCAGCGGTGGCTTCGCAGGCGATTCGCAGCAGCACAACGAGATTGATGTAGCGCGGACGCTCCGTCACGACCCGCGCCAGGCGGACAGCACCGGGACGCTCGTTGCGCACCATCTCCTCGACCCGCGCCGTCGAGACGGTGCTGATGGCGGCGTCGATGGCGGAGAACACACCACCGAGCAGAATGAGGGCGATCGCGCCGATCAGCGGCGCCAGCGTGGTCAACTGTCGAAATTCCGCGACTTGTCGAGGAGTCGCCGGTCCTTCTCGGCCTGCCGGTCCTTGTGGTAGGACACGACCTGCTCGGCAACCCATTCCTCGAGCAGCCGGCGCTGAAGCCCGAACATCTCCTTCTCCTCGTCCGGTTCGGCGTGGTCGTAACCCAGCAGGTGCAGCACACCGTGCACCGTCAGAAGGGCCAGTTCCTGGCCCAGACTGTGACCCGCCGCGGCGGCCTGCTTCTCTGCGAACTGCGGACACAGCACGATATCGCCGAGCATCGACGGACCCGGGTCCGGAGCGTCCGGCCGGCCACCGGGCTCAAGTTCGTCCATCGGGAAGCTCATCACGTCGGTGGGACCGGGCAGGTCCATCCACCGCATGTGCAGATCGGCCATCGCGGCCAGGTCGAGCAGCACCATGGACAGTTCGGCGGCCGGGTTGACGTCCATCTTGCGGATCACGAAGCGCGCGACGCTGATGAGTTCCTCTTCGGACACGTCCAGGCCGGATTCGTTCGACACCTCGATACTCATGACCGTCCTACCGCCGCGGCGACCGGCGCCGGGCGCGGTTGAGGGCGGGCTGCTCGGCGGCCCGGGCATAGGCGTCGACGATCTCCGAGACCAGCCGGTGGCGAACCACGTCGGCGCTGGTGAGTTCGGCGAAATGGATATCGTCGATGCCGTCGAGAATGTCGATCACCGCACGGAGTCCGGAGGGTGCGCCGCCGGGCAGGTCGACCTGGGTGATATCGCCCGTCACAACGATTTTCGAGCCGAAGCCCAGCCGGGTGAGAAACATCTTCATCTGCTCGGCGGTGGTGTTCTGCGCCTCATCGAGGATGATGAACGAGTCGTTGAGGCTACGGCCCCGCATATAGGCCAACGGTGCAACCTCGATCACCCCGGCTGCCATCAATTTCGGGATGGCCTCGGCATCCATCATGTCGTGCAGCGCGTCGTAGAGCGGGCGCAGATACGGGTCGATCTTCTCGCTGAGGGTTCCGGGCAGAAAGCCCAGTCGCTCACCGGCTTCCACCGCCGGTCGGGTCAGGATGATGCGGGTGACCTGCTTGGTCTGCAGAGCCTGAACGGCCTTGGCCATCGCGAGATAGGTCTTGCCGGTACCGGCCGGACCGATTCCGAACACGATGGTGTTGGTGTCGATCGCGTCGACATAGCGTTTCTGGTTCAGCGTCTTGGGCCGGATGGTCTTGCCGCGCCGGGACAGGATGTCCAGCGTCAGAACCTCCGCCGGCGAGGTGTTGTCCCGCCCGGACACCATGGCCACACTGCGCCGCACCGAGTCCGGAGAGAGGGCCTGGCCCCCGGCGAGGATCGCGATCAGTTCGGAGATCACCCGTTCGGCCAGCGCCACATCGGCGGCCGAACCGGAGATGGTGACGGTGTTGCCGCGCGCGTGTACCTCCGCCGACAGGCAGGACTCCAGGGCGAGCAGGTTCTCGTCGGCCGAACCGAGCAGGCCCATCACGAGGTCGGGCGGAACCGTCATGCTGCTGCGTACTGCGGCAGCGCTGGTCTGGCGGGGCGTCACGTGGTCTTTGATGCCTTAGCTTTCTCGAGTCGGTCGATCGATGCCGATCGCCCGATTCTACCGATCAGCCCGGTCCCGGGCTGACCGACCACCTGGTAGTCAGCACGCCGAGCGCCCCGAGAGCGACGGCGGCGGCCGTCGATGTGCGCAATACGGTCGGACCGAGCCGAACCGGCACGGCGCCGGCGGCCGTCAGCGCCGCAAGTTCGGAGTCGCTGATTCCGCCCTCCGGTCCGACCACCAGCAGAATCGACTCTGCTCCGCTGAGCGCAAGGTCGGCCAGCGGACGGTCGGCCGACTCGTGCAGCACGAGGGGGACGGCACCATCGGTCACCCGTCCGGCGAGGTAATCGCACAGTCCCCGGGTTGACAGCGGACCCTCAACACCCGGGATCCAGGCGCGGCGGGACTGCCGGGCGGCCGATCGGGCGACCGCGCGCCAGCGCCGCAGGCCCTTGTCGGCGCGGTCGCCGTCCCAGCGCGCGACACAGCGATCCGCCTGCCACGCGAGGAACCCGTCGGCACCGGCTTCGGTGGCCAGTTCGACGGCGAGCTCGGAACGCTCGGATTTGGGGATGGCCTGCACCACCGTCACCGGCGGCCGGGGCTGCGGTACGGCCCTGCGGGCCAGCACCCGCGCGGATAGCGACCGCTTATCGACGGTCTCGACGACGCAGTCCGCAACCGCGCCGGCGCCGTCGGAGAGCATCAGTTCCTCGCCGGGCCGCAACCGCCGCACCGTGGCCGCGTGAAAGCCCTCATCGCCGTCGACGACGGCCGACTCGCCGACGGCCGGAATGGCCTGGGCGTAAAACAGGGTGGCGACCATCGGGCGGTTACGAGCGCGGGTCAGCGACCGGTGAAGGTTTCCCGCAACCGGCTGAACAACCCGCCACCGGATTGGGAGGCGGCGGTGCGGGTGGATTTCACCGCGGCCTGCTCGCCGCTGCGGCTCTTGATCTCGGTGAGCAGTTCCCGGGTGCGATCATCCAGTTTGGTCGGAACGACAACCTCGATATGGGCGTGCAGGTCTCCGCGGGCCTCCGACCGCAGCCTCGGCATACCGTGGCCACGCAGCGTCGTCACCGCGCCCGGCTGGGTGCCGGGTGAGATGGTGATCTCGATCGCGTCATCGAGGATGCCCTCGACGCTGACCGCGGTGCCCAGGGCGGCGTCCGCCACCGGCACCGAGACGGTGCAGTGCAGGTCGTCGCCGTCCCGGACGAAGATCTCGTGTGGTTGCTCGTGAACCTCCACGTAGAGGTCGCCGGCCGGGCCGCCACCGGGGCCCACCTCACCCTGAGCCGCCAACCGGACCCGCATCCCGTCGGCGACCCCGGCCGGGATCTTCACGGTGATATCCCGGCGCGACCGCACCCGGCCGTCACCGCTACAGCGCTGGCAGGGGTTCGGGATGACCTCGCCTACGCCGGCGCAGGTCGGGCAGGGCCGCGATGTCATCACCTGGCCGAGCAGCGAGCGCTGCACGCTCTGAATCTCGCCCCGACCGCCGCAGATATCGCAGGTGACCGGCCTCGAGTCGGCGTGGGTGCCCCGGCCCTGGCACAGATCGCACAGCACCGCGGTGTCGACGGTGACCTGCTTGGTGATCCCGGTGGCGCAGTCGTTGAGCGTCAGCCGCATCCGCAGCAGGGAGTCCGAACCGGGCCGGACCCGTCCGATCGGGCCGCGCGATCCGCCGCCGCCGCCGAAGAACGCCTCGAACACGTCGCCGAGGCCGCCGAAACCGGCGAATCCGTTGCCGGCGCCCGCCGATTCCAGCGGATCACCGCCGAGATCGACGATCCGCCGCTTCTCCGGGTCCGACAGCACCTCATAGGCGACGCTGATCTCCTTGAACAACTGCTGAGCTTGCTCGTCGGGGTTGACGTCGGGATGGAGTTCACGCGCCATCTTGCGGTAGGCGCGCTTGATCTCCGCATCGCTGGCATTCCTGCTCAACCCCAGCAGTCCGTAGTAGTCGCGTGCCACGCCTGACCTCTTCCTGATACCTCTGCCGGCCCTGGTTTTCAGCCAGCGCGGTTGCCGAGAACTTCACCGATGTACCTTGCAACCGCCGCGACATTGGCCATGGTCCCGGGATAGTCCATCCGGGTGGGACCCACCACACCCATGCCGCCATAGACCGTTCCCGCGCTGCCGTAGGTGGTGGTGACCACCGACGTGCCGGCCATCTGTTCGGCTTCGGTCTCGTGGCCGATGCGCACCGTTACCTTACCGGCGTCCTGCTGGGCGGCCAGCAGCCGAAGAACCACGACCTGTTCCTCGAGAGCCTCCAGTACCGAGCGCAGCGAGCCGCCGAAGTCGGCGGTGTTGCGGGTGAGGTTCGCGGTCCCGCCCAGCAGCAGCCGCTCCTCGGTGTGCTCGACCAGCGACTCCAGCAGCACCGTCGCCGAGCGGCCGACGGCGTCCCCGAGCTTGCCGGCCTGGCCGGACCCGGTGTTGAGCCGGCTGGCCAGATCGGCGACCGCCGCTGACGCGGCCGACAGCCGCTTACCCTCCAGGGCCTGGCTGAGCAGATCGCGGAGCTGGCCCACCTGGTGGTCGTCGATGGTGTCGCCGAGCTCGACGATGCGCTGGTCGACCCGGCCCGAGTCGGTGATGACGACCATCAGCAACCGCGCCGGAGTCAGGGCGACCACCTCCAGGTGGCGCACCGTCGATGCCGAGAGCGTCGGATACTGAACGACGGCCACCTGTCGGGTGAGCTGGGCCAGCAGTCGCACCGCGCGACGCAGCACGTCGTCGAGGTCGACGCCGGACTCCAGGAACGACAGGATGGCGCGGCGCTCCGGGGTCGACAGCGGTTTGACGTCGTGGATCCGGTCGACGAACTCCCGGTAGCCCTTCTCGGTGGGTACCCGGCCGGAGCTGGTGTGCGGCTGGGCGATATAGCCCTCCGCCTCGAGCACCGCCATGTCGTTGCGCACGGTGGCACTGGAGACGCCGAGGTTGTGCCGCTCGACCAGAGCCTTGGAGCCGATCGGCTCCTTGGTCGCGACGAAGTCGGCGACGATGGCCCGCAGCACCTGAAAGCGACGGTCGTCGGCAGTTCCCATCGTGCGCACCTCCTCGAGCCCCGCCGCCAGTTTACGGTCCGTCAGCAGCGTTTTTAGCACCCGCGCGAGGCGAGTGCCACCGGGCGTCCAATCCGGGGCGGTCATCGGCGGTACGTGACACCTGCCGCAGCACGAGTCGGATCAGCCGACAGGGATGCCCGACACCGCGGGCAACCGCACCGTGAAGGCCGTGTGGCCGGGCCGCGAGGCCACTGTCACGGTGCCACCATGGGCATCGACGATCGAGGCGACGATGGCCAGACCCAATCCGCTGGAACCCATCTCGCGTGACCGTGCCTTATCGGCGCGAACGAACCTGCCGAACAGGTTCGGCAGGATCGCCTCCGGGATGCCGGGGCCGTCATCGCTGATCGTCAACTCCACCATCGGGTCGGCCGGGTCGGCCGCGGATGCGACCGAGGTGGTGACCGTCACCCCCTCAGGGGTGTGCATCCTGGCGTTGGACAGCAGGTTGGCGACCAACTGCTGCAGTCGGACCTGATCGCCGCGGACCCAGACCGGATGATCGGGAAGATCGGCGATGAAGCGGTGATCCGGCGCGGTGACAGCGACGTCATTGACCGCGTCGGCCACCAGATCGCAGACATCGACATCGTCGACCTCGAGGTCCTGACCCTCATCGAGACGGGACAGCAACAACAGATCGCCCACCAGGTTCGACATCCGGTGCGCCTCGGCCTCGATCCGGGCCAGGGCGTACTCCGTCATCGGCGGCAGCAGTTCACTCTCCTGCCGGGTCAGTTCGGCATAGCCGAGAATGGCGGCCAGGGGCGTCCGCAGTTCATGGCTGGCATCGGTGAGGAACTCCCGGATCCGGCGGTCGGAGTCGGCCATCTTGGTCAGGGCGGAGTCGACGTTGTCGAGCATCTGGTTGAGGGTGTGTCCGACGATGCCGACCTCGGTCCCGGAGTCGGTGTCGCGATCTGAGACCCGCGCGGTGATGCGGTACTCGGCGGCATCCAGCGGCAACGCCGCCACCTGACCGGCGATCGCGGCAACCCTGCGCAGCGGTTTGAGCGCGTACCGCACGATGACGACCGTGCCCGCCGCCGTCGCGAGCAGGGCGAGCACCACCAGAGCCGCGACGATGATCGTGTTGCGGGCCAGGGTTCGGTTCGCCTCTTCGAGCGAGACTGCCGACACCAGTCGCTCACCGTCCCCAAGGTCATGGCTGCCCACCCGGTACGGACCCAGAGTTCCCAGCTTCACCGTCATGGGATTCCCAGTGCGCCAAGTGATCTCGCCCAACGCAGCCAGCGCCTCGGCTGGCGCAAGGGCGGGTTCGCCGTCGCTGAACACCGCGCCGAACACTGGTGTCCCGTCGCGCAGCAGCGCGATCACGGTGCCCGGCGCCTGGCCGGGAAAGCCGGTGAGTTCGCCCCGCTGCGACTTCGCGTAGGAGTACTTGAATGCGGCGAGCGAATTGGCAACCTGACTGTTGGACAGACTGACCACCTCGTCGCGCAGGCTCAGGATCGCTACCGCGCCGATACCGATCAGCGCGGCACTGACGATGGCGGAGACGCCGATCACCAGTTGCCGACGCAGCGACCGGCGCCGCAGCCAGGCAATCATTGCGGCGGTCGCAGCATGTACCCCACACCGCGCACGGTGTGAATCATGGGCTCCCGTCCGGTGTCGATCTTGCGGCGGAGGTAGGAGATGTAGAGGTCCACGACGCTGGAGCGCCCGCCGAAGTCGTAGTTCCACACCCGGTCGAGGATCTCGGCCCGGTCGATGGCGCGCCGCGGGTTGCGCATCAGATATCTCAGCAACTCGAACTCGGTCACCGTCAGCGGGATGGATTCACCGGCCCGGGTGACCTCCCTGCTGGCGCCGTCGAGCACCAGGTCACCCACTTTGAGGACCTCATCGCCCGGCGCCTCCATGGCCTTGGACCTGCGCAGCAATCCGCGCAGTCGCGCCACCAGTTCCTCCAGGCTGAACGGTTTGGTCAGGTAGTCGTCGGCCCCCGCCGTGAGCCCGTTGACGCGGTCGAGCACCGAATCGCGCGCGGTGAGGAACAGGGTGGGCGTGTAACCCTCCGACTCCCGGATCATCTTGAGGATCTGGAGTCCGTCGATATCGGGCAGCATGATGTCGAGGACCAGTAGGTCCGGGCCGAACTCGTGGTACTTGGCGACGGCCTCCTTGCCATCGCCGGCGACTTCGATCTGCCAGCCTTCGTAATGCAGGGCCATTTTCAGGAGATTCGTCAGCGCCGGTTCATCGTCGACGAGCAGCACCCGGATCGGGGACCCGTCAGCCCGGGTGATGCGCGGCAGCTGGCCGAGGATGGCCGGACGCTGGCTTGGTGTACGGGGCATGGCCAACATTGTCATATAACCAGTGTGTCGAAACCATTGTGCTTTGTCATGAATTCCATATGAGTCTCATACGTTTGCCGGGAGCCGCGATTTCGGATTCGCCGGCGACCATTCCCAACGCTCACATCGCTTCCAATAGAGAACCAATGGTGACGAGTTGTGACGAACGTCACTTCCGGAATCACTACTCGTAGCCGGTGACCAAATCTGTTGCCCTGAGGAACTATCGGTCCGTTTAACTGTTGTCATCAGATTGTCATCTCTTCAACTCCCACACGCTGCTGCATCGATGCATGCCACGAAATTCCGCCCGGGCGAATATGGGTTCTCTATGCGTCAGTCACGGTTGCTTGGCGGCTGTCCACAGAGTTCCTAGCATCGCTGTTATGACGCGAGTGGAAGCCGCTCGCAACACCCGATCCGCAGTACGACGGAAAGAGGAGCCACAGATGCGACAGCCGTCCGAATTGACATCACGACAAGCGCCGGTCCACCCCGGCGGAGCCTTGGCGTCGGTACTGCGTTACGACCTGCCCGCCTCCCTGGTGGTGTTCCTGGTGGCCTTGCCGCTGTCACTCGGGATCGCCGTCGCGTCGGGTGCCCCGGCGCTGGCCGGTCTGATCGCGGCCATCGTCGGTGGCGTGGTGGCCGGTGCGCTCGGTGGATCTCCGCTCCAGGTGAGCGGTCCGGCAGCCGGCCTGACGGTCATCGTCGCGGGCCTGATCGCCGAATTCGGCTGGGCGATCACCTGCGCGATCACCGTATGCGCCGGCTTGCTTCAGATCCTCTTCGGGCTCACCCGGGTGGGCCGGGCGGCGCTGGCGATATCGCCCATGGTGGTGCACGCGATGCTGGCCGGCATCGGTATCACCATCGCGCTTCAGCAGGTTCACGTTCTGCTCGGCGGGGAGTCGCACAGTTCGGCCTGGCATAACCTCATCCACCTACCCATTCATCTGGCCGATGCCAACCCCGCCAGCATGGCCCTCGGGCTGCTCGTGATCGTGATCATGGTCGGCTGGCGCTGGGTACCCGGGGCGGCCCGGCTCGTTCCCGGCCCGCTGGTCGCCATCGTCGCCGCCACAGTCGTCTCTCTGGCCATGGCGCTCAATGTGCCGCGCGTCGCGCTCAACGGATCCCTCGTCGATGCTCTGCAGCTGCCCAGCCTCCCCGATGGCGCCTGGGGGGCCTTCGCGGCCGGCGTCCTGACGGTCGCCCTGATCGCCAGCGTGGAGAGCCTGTTGACGGCGGTCGCCGTCGACCGGATGCAGAGCCGCACCCGCAGCAACCTCGACCGCGAACTGGTGGGCCAGGGCGCAGCCAATATGGTGTCCGGGGCGGTCGGGGGGCTGCCGATCACCGGCGTCATCGTCCGCAGCTCCGCCAACGTCGCCGCGGGTGCCCGGACCCGGGCCTCCAGCATTCTGCACGGCGTCTGGGTCCTGGTCTTCGCGCTGCCGTTCGCCGGACTCGTCGAGCAGATCCCCACCGCCGCCCTGGCCGGTCTACTGGTGGTCATCGGCGTGCAGTTGGTCAAGCTGACCCACATCGCCACCGCGCGTCTCAACGGAGACATCGCGGTGTATCTGGTGACCGTCATCGGCGTGGTCTTCCTCAACCTGCTCGAGGGTGTGGTGATCGGCCTGGCGCTGTCGATCCTGATGACCACCTGGCGGGTATCGAAGGCCAGGATCACCACGGAAGTGACCGGTGACGGCGAGTGGCACGTGCGGGTTCAGGGTTCCTGCACCTGCCTGTCCCTGCCGGGACTACACCAGGCCCTGTCGTCGGTCCCCGGCGACAGCACGGTCACCCTGGTGATGTCGACATCGTTTGTCGACCATGCGGCTCAGGAGTACATCGATGCCTGGCGGCGCCAGCACGAGGCCGCCGGTGGCCGGGTGTACATGGTCAATTCAGGTCCGGTCGATTCCGGAATGGTTGACGCCCGCGAGGGCGACGCGACTCCGATATCAGCACGCCCGGCCCGAATGGGAGCCAAGGCGACTACACGCACCGAGCGACTGGTGATCAGCTGCCGCGAGCGTGGAACACGACCCGCGGAGTCCGCCGGGAGCACCTTCGGTGACACCGTGCAGCCGTCGCCGGCGGTTGCCGCATCGACTCGGCAGCGCAGGTCGATCAATGACCACCCCGCTCCCTGGTACGTACACGCCGAGCCCGCATAGCTGATCCGCAGGCGAAGGTAACCAGCGGGCAACGATGCCGAGTGCAACAGTTCCAGCCTGGCGTCGCCGACCATTTCGGCGAATTGCAAATCGTGATTTCATATGCAGTTGGTATGAGATCCGTGACGTGAACTGCCCACCCTCTTAGGCTGAAGTTATCAGGCATTCGGACCCAGTTCCTCACCGCCGGTGAGGATTCCGAGAGCCGGAAGATGAAAGGGAGCCACCAAATGAATGCCAGGTTCTTCGCCCCACTAGCCACCGTCGGCGCCGCACTCGCAGCCGCAATCGCCTTCGCCCCTATCGCCGCAGCCGACAACGGCCTCGCCTGCAAGGGTTCCAACCTGGCGTCGGTATGCCAGAAGAACGGGCACTCGTCCATCGTCGCCACCCCGGGTGACACCAGGGCGGGTAACTGGCCCTTCGGCCCCGGCGGCCTCCCGGCGCTGGCCATCCTCGGCTAACGGAACATCCGGTCCCGACCCCGGGCCGCGAGGGCACCTTGCCCTCGCGGCCCTTTCCGTTGCGCCCGAAACTCTTCCGCAGCGCTCGCCGCCAGCAGCACTACTCCTGAACAGGAAATCGTGAATCCTATGCGGTTTCTATGAAGCACGTGACTTACCCAACCCGCTCCGCATAGTCTCGAATCAACAGGCAATCGGAAGCCAATTCCTCACCGCCGGTGTGGATTCCGAGAACTGGACCAAGAAAGGAACCACCAATGATCACCAAGCTCATCGCCCCGCTTGCCACCGCCGGCGCCGCATTCGCAGCCGCAATCGCCTTCGCCCCACTCGCGGCGGCCGACAACGATCTCAACTGCAACGGCTCGAGCCTGGCCTCGGTATGCCAGAAGAGCGGACACTCGGCGATCGTCGCCACCCCGGGCGACACCCGGGCGGGTGGCTCACCCTTCGGCCCCGGCGGCCTCCCGCTGCTGGCCATCGACTAACCAACAGAATCCGGTTCCCGACCCCGGGCCGCGAGGGCACCCGCCCTCGCGGCCCTCTCTTTGCCGCAAAGCATCATTCAGTACAACAATAGAACTTCGAATCGTGAATACTATGAGACCTCTATGAAGCTCATGACTTCCGATTCTCACCCCCCTAGGCTGGAACCATCAGGCAATCGGAAGCGAATTCCACACCGCCGGTGCGGATTCCGAGAACTGAAGAAAGGAAACATCCGATGATTGCCAAGTTCATCGCCCCGCTCGCCACCGCCGGTGCCGCACTCGCAGCCGCACTTGCCTTCGCCCCTCTGTCGGCGGCCAGCAGTGACATCGACTGCCAAGGAAACGGCCTGACAGCGGTCTGCCAGAGGAGCGGCCCCTCGGCCCTCGTCCCCCGACCCGGCGGCTTGGACGGCCCGGTCGGTAACCCGGCCTACTGGCCCTCCAGCGCCGGTCCCGTCCCGCAGATGTGGGCTTTCAACTAGTCAGAAGACCGGGGTCAAAACCGGCTCGCCCATCCACGGCCGCGAGGGCATCACCGCCCTCGCGGCCGTTTTCTGTCGAGCGGTCAATCGAGCAGATCACGAACCACCGCATCGGCGAGGAGCCGTCCGCGCTCAGTCAGTACCAGCCGGTCATCCGAAATCGTCAGTAGCCCTTCGGCTGCCGCACCCACGGCCCGGCGGCGCTCCGACTCGCTCAGTGCAGCGATCGCAAGCCCGTCGCGAAGGCGAACGCCCAGCATCACCTGCTCGATGTGGCGTTCTCGATCGCCGAGTCGCTCGACACCGGCCACCGGCAAAGCGCCCTGATTCAGTCGCTGCCCGTATGCGCCGGGATGCTTGAGATTCCACCACCGGGTGTCGCCGATGAAGCTGTGGGCACCCGGACCCGCACCCCACCACTGTCCCCCGGTCCAGTAGCCCAGATTGTGCCGGCACTCCCCCGCCGGGCGGCTCCAGTTGGACACCTCGTACCAACCGAGCCCGGCGGCCGCGAGCCGACGGTCGACGAGTTCGTAGCGATGGGCCAGAACGTCATCGTCGGGAGCCGGTACCTCACCCCGACGAACCCGTCGTGCCAGAGCCGTTCCGTCCTCGACGATGAGGGCATACGCCGACACATGGTTCACGCCGGCGGCGATCACGGCGTCCACCGAATCCAGCAGGTCCCCGTCGGACTCCCCCGGCGTGCCGTAGATCAGGTCGAGGTTGACATCGCCGAAGCCGGCGGCGCGGGCCTCTGCCGCGGCGGCCAACGCCCTACCCGGTGAATGCGTACGGTCCAGCACAGCCAACACCCGTGGAGATACCGACTGCATACCGAGCGAGACCCGGGTGAAGCCCGCCCCCCTGATCGCCTCGAAGAACTCCGGCGAGGTGGACTCCGGATTGGCCTCGGTGGTGACTTCGGCGTCGGCCGCCAAGGGAAAGGCTTCGCCGACCATGGCCAGCACCCGGGCCAGCCGCGCCGCGCCCAGTAGCGAGGGGGTCCCGCCACCCACGAAGACGGTATTCACCGGCACCGGGCCGCAGATGGCGGCCGCCTGGGCCAGCTCGAGGCTCAGCGCCTCCATCCAGCCGTCCGGGGTCGCGTCGCCCAGTTCTGCAGCGGTATAGGTATTGAAGTCGCAGTAACCACAGCGGCTGGCACAGAACGGGACGTGCACGTAGATGCCGAAGGCCGTGCCCGGCGTTACGGCAAGATCTGACCGAAGCGCCGGGGTTGGACTGACCGACATGGCATCAGTGTCGCAGAACGGGCCGCGCGGCCATTGGGAGCACGATTCCGGCCGGTTGGGCTCCCGCCGCCTGCCGTGGCACAATAACGGCCATGTCCGCCGCCGGCCCGATTCAGCGCACCGTTGCGTTGGTGGCACGGCGGCATGTCGACTTCAAGCGCGTCTGCAGCTGTTGTTGTCCGGCTTAACGCCGTAGTCCACCCGTCTGCTAACCAGCTGGCTTCCGGATTGCGTCGCCGGAGAAACTGACCGGCGATGGTTCATATCCGAAGTTCAGCTCCCCGATACTGAGGAGCATCGCCCATGACGAAGCCGGCCAAGACCCGCAGCGAGGGCCAGTGGGCCCTCGGCGAGCGCGAACCGCTCAATGCCAACGAGGAGTTCAAGCGCCACGAGGACCCGCTGGCCGTGCGGGACCGCATCGAGAACATCTACGCCAAAGAGGGATTCGCCAGCATCGACAAGACCGACCTGCGCGGCCGGTTCCGGTGGTGGGGTCTCTACACCCAACGCGAGCAGGGCTACGACGGCACCTTCACCGGCGAGGAGAACACCGACCTGCTCGAGGCCCCCTACTTCATGTTGCGGGTGCGCAGCGACGGCGGTGCGCTGAGCGCCGGGTCGCTGCGCGTCCTCGGGCAGATCTCCACCGAGTTCGCCCGCGACACCGCCGACATCTCCGACCGCCAGAACGTGCAGTACCACTGGATCCGCGTCGAGGACATGCCGGAGATCTGGCGGCGCCTCGACGCCGTCGGCCTGCAAACCACCGAGGCCTGCGGCGACTGCCCACGGGTGGTGCTCGGCTCCCCATTGGCCGGCGAATCGCTGGACGAGGTGCTCGACCCCACCCCGGCGATCGAGGAGATCGTGCGCCGCTACGTCGGCAAACCGGAGTACTCGAACCTGCCGCGCAAGTTCAAGACCGCGATCAGCGGATTGCAGGATGTCGTGCACGAGATCAACGACGTCGCTTTCGTAGGGGTGAACCACCCCGAGCACGGCCCGGGCCTGGACCTGTGGGTCGGTGGCGGGCTGTCCACCAATCCGATGCTGGCTCAGCGCCTCGGCGCCTGGGTGCCACTCGACGAGGTGCCCGAGGTCTGGGAGGCGGTGGTGAGCCTGTTCCGCGACTACGGCTACCGGCGGCTGCGGTCCAAGGCGAGAATGAAGTTCCTGGTCAAGGACTGGGGTCCGAAGAAATTCCGCGACGTTCTGGAAACCGAGTACCTGAAGCGGCCGCTGATCGACGGGCCGGCACCGGAGCCCACCGTGCGCCCGATCGACCACGTGGGTGTGCAACGGCTGCGAAACGGACTCAACGCCGTCGGGGTGGCCCCGATCGCCGGCCGGGTGTCAGGCACCATCCTGACCACGATCGCCGACCTGGCCGAGCAGGCGGGCTCCGACCGCATCCGGTTCACCCCCTACCAGAAGCTGATCATCCTGGATGTTCCCGACGACAAGGTCGACGCCCTGGTGGCGGGGCTGGATGCCCTCGGCCTGCCGGCGCGGCCGTCGCACTGGCGACGGAACCTGATGGCCTGCAGCGGAATCGAGTTCTGCAAACTGTCCTTCGCCGAGACCCGGGTGCGGGCGCAGAGCCTCGTTCCGGATCTGGAACAGCGCCTTGCCGATCTCAACGCCGCACTCGACGTCCCGGTCACGGTCAATATCAACGGCTGCCCGAATTCGTGTGCCCGCATTCAGGTCGCCGACATCGGATTCAAGGGCCAGATGGTCGATGACGGTGACGGACCGGTCGAGGGCTTCCAGGTGCACCTCGGCGGCAGCCTGGGACTGGACAGCGCCTTCGGTCGCAAGCTGCGCCAGCACAAGGTCACCAGCGTCGAACTCGGCGACTACATCGAACGGGTGGTGCGCAACTTCACCAACCAGCGCGAGCCCGGCGAGCGGTTCGCGCAGTGGGCGATCCGGGCTGATGAGGAGTCCCTGCGATGAGCGCTCGCGCGAAGAGCCAACAGCCTGCGATGAGCGCTCGCGCGAAGAGCCAACAGCCTGCGATGAGCGCTCGCGCGAAGAGCCAACAGCCTGCGATGAGCGTCGAGAACCAGGAGTTCACTGAGGACCGATTGCGTGAACTGGCCGAACGCGGTGCCGCCGAACTCGACGGCGCAGGTGCCGAGGAGCTCCTGGCATGGACCGACCGGCACTTCGGCGGCTATTACGTGGTGGCATCGAATATGCAGGACGGCGTCCTGGTGGACCTGGCCGCCAAGACCCGCCCCGGCATCGAGGTGCTGTTCCTGGACACCGGCTACCACTTTGCCGAAACCATCGGAACCCGCGACGCCCTGGCGTCGGTCTATGACATCACGCTGGTCAATGTGACACCGGAACACACTGTGGCAGAACAGGACCGGCTGCTGGGCAAGGATCTGTTCGCCCGTGAGCCGAACGAATGCTGCCGGCTGCGCAAGGTGGTGCCACTGCGTCGCGCACTGGGCAACTACGCGGCCTGGGTCACCGGGATCCGGCGAGCCGAATCGCCCACCCGGGCCAACGCCCCGTTGATCAGTTTCGATGAGGCGTTCAAGCTGGTGAAGGTCAACCCGTTGGCCGCCTGGACCGACGAGGATATGCAGGCCTACATCGATACCAACGGCGTGCTGGTCAATCCCCTTGTCGAGGAGGGCTATCCGTCGATCGGCTGCGCACCGTGCACGGCGAAGCCGACCGAAGGTGCCGACCCACGCAGCGGGCGGTGGCAGGGCAAGGTCAAGACCGAGTGCGGGTTGCACGCCTCATGACCGTCGTCCATCCGGCCCTGATACTCACCGCGCACGGCAGTGTCGATCCACGGTCCTCGGCCACCACGCACGCGGTGGCCGATCTGATCCGCAGACAGCGGCCTGGATTGGATGTGCAGGTGGCCTTCTGCGAGAAGAGCACCCCGAACCTTGGCGACGTGCTGGCCCGGCTTCGCGGTCCGGCCGTGGTCACTCCGCTGCTGCTGGCCAGCGCCTATCACGCCCGGGTCGACATCCCGGCGATCGTCGCCGAGTCAGGAGCCGATGTGCTGCAGGCCGACACCCTGGGCGAAGACCCGCGGCTCGTTGACGTCTTACGGCAACGGGTGGCTGAAGCCGACCCCGACCACACCGAGGCAGGCCTTCTCGTGGTCGCGGTCGGCTCCTCGCATGCCGCCGCGAACGCCCGCACCGCCTCGCTGGCCGATGCCCTGTCCGATCGGTGGGCGCGGGTCGCGGTGGCTTACGCCACCGGCCCGCAGCCCTCGGTGGCCGACGGTATCGAGCAGTTGCGCGCGGCCGGCGCCCGCCGGATCGTGGTGGCGCCCTGGTTCATCGCACCCGGACGGATCACCGACCGGGTGGCCGCACACGTGGCGGCCACCGGCGCTGTGATGGCCGAACCCCTCGGCGCCCACCTCCTCGTCGCCTCGACGGTGCTCGACCGTTTCGACCAGGCGGTAGCCGCGCGGCAAGCGGCCTAGTCGAACTGATACGCGGCCATTTCGGCGGCGTGTCATAGTGACCCAGGGCGTGACACCCATACCTGTCACTGGTCGGGCATACTATCGAACGTATGTTCGATAAAATCAGTGATGGCGGGTTGGTAGAGGCAATCGGTGCGGCCGCACGGGCAGAGTCGGCGGCGATCGCGCGGCGGTTGAGCGCAGTAGGTGAGTTGTATGCCCGGCGGGCCGTGCAGTGGGCCGAGCGTGAGCTGTGGTGTGCCGATCCGTTCGAGGCGGTGGCCGCCGAGGTGTCCGCGGCCCAGCACATCAGCCGTGGCCGGGCCGGCACCCAGATCCGCTACGGCATCGAGTTACGCGACCGGCTACCCGGGCTGGCCGGAGTGTTCGCAGCCGGGGCGATCGACTTCCGGATGGTCTCGACGATCATCAACCGAACCTCGAATGTCACCGACGCGGCGATCGGCGAGGTCGATGCCGCCCTGGCCCGGTTGGCACCGAAGTGGATGACGTTGTCGGGGCCGAAACTGGCCGACCGGATCGATTCCTGGATCGCCCGGTTCGATCCCGACGGTGTGCGGGTTCCGCCCGATATCGAACAGAGCCGGTACGTCGAGGTGGCCCCTACGGTCCCGGGGATGGCGGGGATCTGGGCCAATATCCATGCCGCCGACGCCGCGGCGTTCGACGCTCGACTCGATGCCCTGGCCGCCACGGTGTGCAAAGGTGATCCCCGCACGCCGGCCCAGCGCCGCAGCGACGCGGTCGGGGCGCTGGCCGCCGGGGCTGACCGGCTGATGTGCACCTGCGCGCAACCGGACTGCCCGGCCACCGGCGCCGGGGGTGCGGCACCGGTGGTGATCCATCTCCTCGCCGAGCGCGCCACCCTCGAGGCCGACGCTGCCGGCCCGGGGTATCTGCCCGGGTTCGGTGTCCAGCCCGCCGAATCGGTCCGGGCGCTGGCCCCGACGGCCCTGATCAGGCCGTTGAGCCTGCCCGAGGGCCCGGAAACCGGCTATCGCCCATCTGTGGCTCTGGCCCAGTTCATCCGGTGGCGCGATCTGAGCTGCCGATGGCCCGGATGCGACGCCCGAGTCTGCGACACCGACCACACCGTGCCGTACCCGCAGGGCCCGACCCACCCGTCGAACTGCAAGCTGTACTGCCGAGCGCATCATCTCGTGAAAACGTTCTACACCGGACCGGGCGGCTGGACCGACCACCAAGACCCCGACGGCACCATCACACTGAGCGCACCCACCGGCCACCACTACCGCACCGAACCCGCCGGCGCACAGCTGTTCCCGGCACTGGCCACCCCGACTGGCACCCCACACCTGACCAGCGACACCGTTGCATCCCACCCGAACCGCGGACGGGCCGCACCCACCCGCGAACGAACCCGCGAACACGACCGCCAAACCCGCATTACCCGCGAACGCCACGCCAGAGCCCAAATCAATGCCGAACGCGCACGCCAACAGCACATGCTGACCGCCGCCAACGAAGCAGCCGACCCGCCACCCTTCTAGGGCGGTTCAGTCAGTGATCAACCGTCGGCGCCATCAGCCCCGTCCGCGCCATCAGCCCCGTCAGCCCCGTTCGCTCCGCCCTGGCCGCCCTGGCCGCCCTGGCCGCCCTTGCCAC
>ERZ888423.472-NODE-472-length-40487-cov-7.089657_pt1 | contig 40487 bp, 35 predicted proteins | sample MGYA00520523_ERZ888423 | MGnify/ENA primary metagenome ERZ888423 (study PRJEB32303, sample SAMEA104408611) | aquatic metagenome | biome: Brackish water; feature: Pelagic; material: water | place: Baltic Sea | collected 2014-06-08T10:24:00 | depth 30,27 m ... | reverse complement strand
ATCAGATGCCTACAAAGTCTTGCAGCTGAAGCAGCAAGCGATGCCTGCCAGACAGGGGCTATATTTAGCCACTCTTGGTGGGGCTCGGGCACTTAAACTTGACACCCAGATTGGTAACTTTGAGGTAGGTAAAGAAGCCGACTTCATTGTGATCGACCCAGACGCCACACCTTTAACCGCTCAGCGTATGGCACACGCCACAAACATCGATGAACGCCTATTTGCTTTAATGATGTTGGGCGACGATCGTCATATTTCAGCTACCTATATTTTAGGTGAAGCCATCTACACGAAACCCTTTTGCACTTTACAAACATGACAACTCAACCCTCACCGCCCAACAGCAAACCCCAACGCTTGTCATTTGACGATGCACGAGAGCGTATGTTGCTCGCTGCACGGGTTTCAACCCAGCATGACATGTGCTCGCTTAGCCAAGCGCTGGGTCGCGTGTTAGCGGTTGACGTTTTTTCTCCGATTAACGTACCAGGCTTTAATAATAGTGCAATGGATGGTTACGCCTTAAATGTTGCTGACTTTGCCCAACCTCCTGCTCAGTTTGAAGTGGTACAGCGTATTATGGCTGGCCAAGTGGGTATGGCTTTAGCCTCTGGCCATGCTGCGCGCATCTTTACAGGCGCTCCGGTTCCATCGGGGTGTAATGCAGTGGTACCCCAAGAAGATGCCACCCTTGACCAAGCTTGCGTCACCTTCAACAAACCTATTAAGCCGAAACAACATATTCGAAACGCTGGTGAAGATATTGCAACGGGTGCATTGCTGATTCCTTGTGGTACTCGCTTAGCACCCCAGCATCTCGCCATGCTGGCATCGGTTGGCATTGCAAAGGTTGATGTTTTTAAACCGCTGACAGTTGCGCTATTGTTTACAGGCGATGAGCTCACTGAACCCGGTGAACCGTTGGCACCAGGTGCCATTTACAACAGCAATCGATATGCCATCACTGCCCTAGTCGAGCAACTGGGTTGTGTTGTGCAAAGTATTGAAATCGTCAAAGACTCCTCAGCACAGACGATAAAAGCACTAGAGCAAGCGGCACAATCATCTGATGTTATTTTGACTTGTGGTGGCGTCTCAGTGGGTGAGGCAGACCATGTGCGAGCTGCCGTGCAATCTTTGGGTCAACTTGATTTATGGCAAATTGCCATGAAACCCGGCAAACCGCTTGCCTATGGCCGTATCGGTCAAGCTGATTTTATCGGTTTACCTGGTAACCCAGTCAGCGCATTTTTAACGTTTTTGTTACTCGCTCGACCCTTATTACTGAAGCGTTTAGGTCGAACCGATACACAACTGACCACGACACCGGTAAAAGCTGATTTTGACTGGCCAGCACAGCAAGCACGCACCGAATTTTTAAGGGTTAAATGCAGCCACTTATCGAATGGCGATATTTTGGCGCAACGTTGGCCCAATCAGGGTGCCGGTGTCATGAGCAGTTTGATGTGGGCTGATGGCCTAGTGAGAACCCGTGACAATATAGCTATTCATACTGGCGATCAAGTTGACTACATCTCACTTCATGCCTTGCTCTCTTAAAGTTTAACAACTTCATGTCCACGCTTCATGTCAACTCACAACCCAATTCCTACTAATACACCACTTGACCCGATACGCTACGATTCTTTGATTTTGGCAGGTGGTCGCGGCACACGTATGGGGAATCAAGACAAGGGTTGGGTTAAATGGCAGGGTCAAGCCTTCATTGAACATATGCTTGGCGTGTTAAAAAACCAAGAACCCGCCCCACGTTCAATTTATATCAGTGCGAATCGACATCAAGACCAATACGAAAAACTGGGTTATGAAGTACTGACAGATCAACGCCCTTCTTTTCAAGGGCCGTTAGCGGGTATTGAGCAAGCGCTTATTTATCTGACTACCCATGAGGCGACGACTATCGATCATCAGCCACCCCTGCTTGTTTTGCCCTGCGACACACCCATGCTACCCCAACAGGTTTTTACAAAGCTCTATCAAGGGTTGAACGAATCGAACATGGCAACTTATGCTACAAGCCCTAATGGCCCTCACCCGCTCTGTTGCTTAGTTAAACGGCAAGCGTTAAAACCACTCACACAGCAATTGAATCTAAACCAACGCCGAGTGATGACTTGGCTAACGTTAATTAACGCTCAACCTGTTTATTTTGAATCAGACTTGTATTTTAAAAACTTCAACGATGCACAATCTGTAGTCACAAATCACCAATATCTGTGAACATAGATGAACTTCTCTTAAAAACATGGTGAATGGTTTTAGACCAAAGTCATCAAGTCATCAAGTCATCAAGTCAGAGCAGTTTAAACGATCACAGCCATTTATCTTCATGCTTAGTTAGGGCTTCTAAAATAATGGGCTTAAACCCATCACCTTGATTGTTTTCTAAATACTTTTTAAGTGATTGACGCATTGAGGGGGCCCAAAATTTTCTAACGTGCGTTGCGATGCCAATTTCAGCCTCAACCCGATCAGGCATGACCTCAAAGAAATCACCTATCCGGTTCATCATAATGACCATGTTTTCATTTTTCATGTTGATCCCTTTTTATACTGATCATTTGGAATTTCAATTGCTACAGACTCCACGCCAGAATAAATGGCCAAACGTTGAGGCCTAGCGAAACCAATAAGCGTCACACCAAACCGATTGGCAATATCAATTGCCATTTGGGTCGGCGCTGAAACGGCCACCAACACACTAAAGCCTGCTGCGACGGTCTTTTGAACCATTTCCATACTGGCACGACTGGTCACCACCAAAAAACCTAATGCCTGTTGCCAATCGGTAAGGTCATCACCCTTAAGTTGAACGCCAGCACCAATCAGCTTATCTAAGGCATTATGTCGACCAACATCTTCACGTATGCTTCGCAGGTTTCCACTTCGATCAAACCAAGCCGCCGCATGCGTGGCACCGGTTTTTGACTGTATCAATTGATGTCGTGGCAAATCAAGTAATGCGCGGGTGATGGCGTCGGTTGTTATAGGTGACTGGGCTGGCACAGGTTGCAAAGGTCGCAATACCTGGTCAAGACTTTCCGTTCCACACAAACCACAACCGGTTCGGCCGGTTAAATTTCTGCGTTTTTCTTTAAGTCGCACAAAACATTCACTGGCAATATCAAGTTCAACCGTAAAACCTTGTGGGTTCTCTACGACCTGTACATCGTATATTTGACCCACTTGGTCAACCATGCCCTCTGTCAAACTAAAGCCTATCGCAAAATCTTCTAGATCAAGCGGTGAGGCCAACATCACAGCATGACTGATACCGTTAAAAACCAAGGCAACTGGCACTTCATTGGCCACTTGATCAACCGCATCCGTGCGTTGTCCGTTTTCAATGCGGCAGACCGTCACCTGTTGGTAACCGTCTGCCGTTGAAACCTTATTTGTCGGCTGTCTCGCGTTCATTTAACAAGTGCATTTGCTGGTCATTAAACTTCGAATAGTCTTTTTGCCAAGTTGAAGGTTGTGCGACCGGTAAAACTTGAACGGCGGTTACCTTGTATTCCGGGCAATTGGTGGCCCAATCAGAGCTATCGGTTGTGATCACGTTGGCGCCAGACTCGGGGAAGTGAAACGTCGTGTAGACCACGCCAGGTTGCATACGCTCAGTGACTTTTGCACGCAACACCGTATCGCCCGCTCGGCTTTGAATACCCACCCAATCACCTTCATTAATGCCTCGGTCTTCTGCATCGTGCGGGTGAATTTCAAGCAAGTCTTCATTGTGCCATTGACTATTTTCAGTACGGCGAGTTTGCGCCCCCACGTTGTATTGCGACAGAATGCGACCCGTCGTGAGCAACAGCGGAAACTTGCGTGTGACTTTTTCATCGCTGGCCACGTATTGCGTCAAAATAAATTTACCTTTACCTCGTACGAATTTGTCGACGTGCATAATCGCTGTGCCCGCTTCATCAGTATTGTCGTTACACGGCCATTGCACACTACCCAATCGGTCAATCTTCTCAAAGCTCACCCCAGCAAAGGTCGGGGTCAGCGATGCAATTTCATCCATAATCTGTTCAGGATGGGTGTAATGCATGGGGTAGCCCAGCGCATTGGATAACAACTGGGTGACTTCCCAATCGGCGTAACCTGCCATGGCTGGCATCACTTTACGCACACGACTGATGCGGCGTTCGGCATTGGTAAAAGTGCCATCTTTTTCTAAGAATGATGAACCGGGTAATAACACGTGCGCAAATTTTGCCGTTTCATTTAAGAAAATATCTTGCACCACAATGCATTCCATTGACGACAAGGCAGCTGATACATGCTGCGTATTGGGGTCAGATTGTGCAATGTCCTCACCCTGGCAGTAAAGCCCTTTAAAGGTACCCTCAATGGCCGCATCAAACATATTCGGAATACGCAAACCGGGTTCAGACTGTAAGGTTACCCCCCACGCGGCTTCAAACTGACTGCGTACCGTGGTGTCAGAAATATGACGGTAGCCTGGCAACTCATGTGGAAAGCTGCCCATATCGCAACTGCCCTGCACGTTGTTTTGGCCACGCAATGGGTTGACACCAACGCCCTCACGACCCAAGTTACCCGTTGCCATCGCAAAGTTAGCAATCGCCATCACAGCGGTTGAGCCCTGAGCATGCTCGGTCACGCCTAAACCATAGAAAATCGCTGAATTAATCAGCCCGTCTGGGCCACTGCCCTTCTGACCTTTTGCGCCTTTGGCAAACAAACGAGCTGCACCCCGCACCAAGGCCGGATCAACCCCTGTTACCGATTCAGTGGCTTCAGGTGAATGCTCGGCTTTACCCACAAAGTCACACCATTGCTTGAACGATAAGTCGTCACAACGCTCACCAACATACGCATCAGCCATTAAATTTTCAGACACTATGACGTGCGCCAAAGCCGTCATCATCGACACGTTGGTGCCAGGTTTCAATGCTAAATGAAAGTCTGCCTTGATATGGGCTGAATTAACCATATCAATTTTACGAGGGTCAATCACAATCAATCGGGCACCCGCACGCAAGCGTTTTTTCAAGCGTGAGGCGAAAACGGGGTGACCATCAGTCGGGTTCGCACCCATCACAATCGCCACATCACACTTTTCAACAGACTTGAAGGTTTGTGTGCCGGCAGATGTACCTAAGGTCTGACCTAAACCATAACCGGTTGGCGAATGGCAAACGCGGGCACAGGTATCAACGTTATTGTTACCAAACGCTGCACGAATCAGTTTTTGTACCAAGTAGGTTTCTTCGTTGGTACAACGTGATGAAGTAATACCCCCAATTGAGTCACGTCCAAACTTATCTTGAATACGTTTGAACTCACTGGCTGCATAACCAATGGCCTCCTCCCAGCTCACTTCTTGCCAAGGGTCGGTAATCTGTTTACGAATCATGGGTTTAGTAATACGGTCTTTGTGGGTTGCATAACCCCAAGCAAAACGACCTTTCACGCAAGAATGCCCCTCATTGGCTTTACCCTCTTTCCAGGGGGTCATACGCACCACTTCATTACCTTTCATGTCGGCTTTAAATGAACAACCCACCCCACAATAAGCACAGGTTGTAATCACGCTGTGCTCAGGTTGCCCGAGCCAAATAATTGACTTCTCTTGTAGCGTTGCAGTGGGGCAAGCTTGAACGCAAGCGCCGCAGCTTACACATTCAGAATCCATGAAGGCTTCGTCTTGCCCTGCTGATACGCGTGACTCAAAGCCACGGCCACTAATCGTTAACGCAAAGGTGCCTTGCGTTTCTTCACAAGCCCGTACACAACGATTACAGACAATACATTTTGATGCATCGTAAGTGAAGTATGGGTTGGACTCATCTTTTTTAGCATCTAGGTGATTATCACCCTCATAACCGTAGCGAACGTTACGTAAACCCGTCACACCCGCCATATCTTGTAATTCGCAATCACCATTGGCTGCACAGGTTAAGCAGTCTAAGGGGTGATCAGAAATATAGAGCTCCATCACACCTTTGCGAAGCTGTTGCAAAGCGGTGGTTTGGGTGCGTACCACCATGCCTGCTTCGGCTGGTGTGGTGCACGACGCTGGGTAACCCTTGCGCCCTTCAATTTCAACCAAACACAAACGACACGAACCAAAAGGCTCAAGGCTGTCTGTGGCACATAACTTTGGAATCTTTGTACCGTACAACATGGCAGCACGCATCAGTGATGTACCAACGGGTACCGTAACATCGATGCCATCGATGTGTAACGACACCGTCTTTTCAGAGGTGCTCAGTGGGGTTCCAAAATCTATATCGGGCGGGGCGATTTGGGTGGGACGCGAAACGAGGGTCTCTAGCATGATGCACTCCTGTGCTTATCTAACGGCGTGGCCGGTTATACGGTCGCTTGTTCAGTTTGAGGCAAACCAAAATCTTCAGGGTACTGATTTAATGCTGATAAGACCGGGTTCGGTGTCATACCGCCCATGGCACACAATGAACCATAAGTCATCGTGTTACAGAGGTCTTTTAACAATATTACATGTTCTTCTCGGTTTTGGTTCCGAGTGATTTTATCGATGACTTCGGCGCCGCGAGTCGATCCAATACGACAGGGTGTGCACTTACCACAAGACTCTAAGGCACAAAATTCCATTGCATATTTTGCAAGAGACGCCATGTTGGCAGACATGTCGTGCACCACAATACCACCATGACCTAACGTGCCGCCCATACTTAAATACACTTCATAGTCGAGAGGCTTGTCCCAATCTGATGCAGCAATATATGTACCTAAGGGGCCACCTACCTGAATGGCTTTAATAGGTTTACCGGTTGCCGTACCACCGCCAAATTCATAAACCATTTCTCGTAAAGTTAGTCCAAAAGCTTTTTCAACTAACCCACCTTGTTTAATATTTCCAGCCAGCTGAAAAGGTAAGGTGCCGCGTGAACGACCCGCGCCAAAGTTTTTATAGAATTCTGCACCTTGCGCCAAAATAATCGGCACGCTGGCTAACGTCACCACGTTATTGACAACCGTAGGGCATTCAAACAAGCCTTTTATGGCTGGCAGTGGGGGTTTGGCACGCACAATACCGCGCTTACCTTCCAGACTTTCAAGCAGTGCCGTTTCTTCACCACATACGTACGAACCGGCAGCCTTACGAACCAACAGGGTAAATGTCTGTGCGCTACCTAAAATGTTTTTGCCTAAAAACCCTGCATCGGTCGCTTTTTGAATTGCAAGCTCTAATGTTTTGATGGCATACGGATACTCAGAGCGCACATATATTTGCCCCTCAGTTGCCCCTACGGCCAAGCCTGCAATGGTCATGCCTTCGATTAGCATGTAAGGGTCACATTCCATAACCATACGGTCTGAAAAAGTACCCGAATCGCCCTCGTCGGCATTGCATACAATATATTTCTGTTCACCCACTGCATCGTGAACGGTTTTCCATTTAATACCTGTAGGAAAAGCTGCACCACCCCGACCCCGCAGACCTGCGTCAAGTACTTCTTTAACAATATCTGAGCCCGACAGGGCCACCGCACGTTTGAGGCCGATAAAACCGTCATGTGCTTGGTAATCTTCAATCGATAAAGGGTCAGTGATACCCACTCGTTTAAACGTTAAACGCTCTTGTCGTTTTAAAAATTTAATTTCTTCCGTTAAACCTAACGATAGAGGGTGCTGAATCGCATCTGCAGTTGTGGGCGCTTGATCGCTGAAACAACCCGCGTCAAACAGCGAATTTACATCTTCAACCGTTACAGGCCCGAAAGCCACCCTTCCCTCAGCGGTTTGCACTTCAACCAAAGGTTCTAACCAGAACATACCGCGCGAACCATTTCGCACCATCGAAATATCGATGCTACGCTTCTGTGCTTGGTCGACTATTGCATCGGCCACCGCATCGGCACCTAATGCAAGTGCCGCTGAATCACAGGGAACAAAAACTCGTAAGCTCATGATGATACCTTCGCTTGAGTGAGCGGTAATGCACCCATAAGTGCATCAAATTTAGCGTTTGTTATGCGGGCATAAACCACATCATCAATCATGATGGCTGGTGAACAGGCGCATAACCCTAGACAATAAGCAGGCTCTAGCGTGACTCGACCATCTGCTGTGGTGCCATGGCTGCTACAACCTAGTGAAGCTTCGGCATGGTTAAACAATGCTTGGGCCCCCATGGCTTGGCAGGCTTCAGCGCGACAAACTTGAACAATATGGCGGCCAGGCGACTCGCTGCGAAAATGATGGTAATACGTGATGACACCATGCACTTCAGCGCGAGAAAGATTCAAAGCTTTGGCAATATCGCCAACTGCTTCAGGTGGAACATAACCCAGCGCATCTTGCACCTCATGCAAAATTGGCAATAAGGCACCGGGTACATCTTGATACTTTGCCAAAGCATTTTGAATCTCTTGCTTCATATTTACATCTCTTTAGAAGAATCGTGCTGCACTCAAAGATGTGCGCCAAATGCCCCATGCTAATGGAATGCCAACAAACAACCAAGCGGCTACAATTAACCAGTTTGGCGTCACGCCAGCTTTTAATGAACCTGAACCCACTTCGTTTGAAACCGCACGGTCGTGTGCCAAGCGCTTCTCTTCAGCAAGCTCATCGGGTGTCATGTACCACTTCGGGTTTAATGGTTTAACCATTAAGTTAGCAATCAAGCCAATCACCAAGAAGATCACCAATATGTACATCGATTGGTTATAAACCTGTGAACGTGGCAAGCCTAAACCCAATTGATATTCACGCATGTAGTTGATAACCACTGGGCCAATGATGCCAGCCGTTGACCAAGCGGTGAGTAAACGACCATGAATGGCACCTACCATTTGTGTACCAAAAATATCTGCCAAGTAAGCCGGTACGGTCGCAAATGCCCCACCATACATACTTAAAATCACACAGAAAGCGGCCACAAATAAGAACTGTGCGCCGGCCCCGGCACTAGCAGGAATACTGGCATACAAGACACCACCCAACACGAAGAACACAACATAAGTCATCTTGCGACCGATCTTGTCTGAAAAACTGGCCCAAAAGAAACGACCAGCAATATTGAATAAGCTTAACAAGGCTGTGAAACCCGCAGCAATTAAACCAATAGAGACTAGCTGAGATTGATCAAGTTGGCCAAAGGTTTTGCTCACGCCAAGTAGGTTGCCACCAAAAACTTCTTGCAACATGGGGCTGGCAATACCAATCACACCAATGCCTGCACTCACGTTCATACAAAGGGCGATCCAGATCAACCAGAACTGAGGAATGCCCCATACTTTCTTAACGTTAACATGATGCTGTGTAATCATTGACTTTTTGGGGTCAGCAACCGGAGGGGTCCAGCCTTCTGGCTTCCAACCTGATGGCGGCACCCGATAAGTCATGGCACCCACCATCATGAAAAAGAAGTAAATGATGCCCAAAACCAAGAATGTTTGACCGACGCCAACGTTTGTTGGTGTTGAAAACGACTTCATTAATATGGCTGCTAAAGGCGAACCAATCATGGCCCCTCCACCAAAACCCATGATGGCCATACCTGTTGCCATACCGCGACGATCAGGGAACCATTTAATCAACGTTGATACAGGAGAAATATAGCCCAACCCCAGCCCTACACCACCAATGACGCCTGAACCCAACCACAGCAACCAGAGTTGGTGAATATGAATGCCGTAGGCTGAAATTATTAAACCGCCACCCCAGCAAATAGCTGCCACAACACCCGCTTTACGAGGGCCTGCGCGCTCGAGCCAACCACCCCACACTGCAGCAGAAATACCGAGAACAACAAAGAATAAGGTGTACATCCAACCCATACTGGAAATACGCCAATCACAGGTTGTCGTGAACAATTCAGCCAATAAGCTAACGTCTGCACCACAGGTTTTAGCGGCAGTAATGCCTAGTGATTTTGAAAGAGGTAACCAGAAAACAGAAAAGCCGTATGCCATACCAATACAAAGATGAATCGCTAAGGCGGCTGGTGGTACCATCCAACGGCTAAAACCAGGTCCTGCAATGGTTCTTTCTTTACTCAACCAGTTGGTTGAAGTGTCTGCAGATTGAGCGCTGCTCATGTAGTCTCTTTATTATTATTGACACAATATTTGTGCTTTGCGGAGTTTTACAGAGCGCGCAAGTGACGTCTAATTTATTTTTTGAATGTAGTCATAAGCAAATCTACAAATACATATTGAATAATATATTTAAATGCAATTTAGATAAGCTAAATTTCAAGTGTGGCGACTGACTTCTTCAAGCCAGTCTTGGTTCTGCGCGAATTCTATGGCAGCCAACAATACACGACTGTAACGCTCTGCTTTAGGGGTAATGAAAGAGACAGGAATGACGGCATCAGGGTTAACGAGAGGCCTCGCTTCAAGTTGCGCATAGCCATTAGATAGGCTTAGCAAAGAGCCTGGCATGATGCTACAGACTTGACCTGCGACAACTGAAAGCGTCAAAGTCATGATTGAATTGGTCTCTATCACGGGCGAAACCGGGCTTCCCACCGATGCAAACATACGATCCATTAAGGCACGGTTATGCATTTCTGTACTGAGTAAACAAATAGGTAATTTTGCGGCGTCAACCCAACTGATAGGTTCCCCCATTAACAAACAACCTGGGGTGGGTTTGGAAGATCTCTGCAACAAATAATATCGTTCATCATATTGGGGAATGACACGAAGCTTTGAAGAACTTGCATCGATGCGTTCGGTGTAACCCAAGCCCATATCGAGGGCCAATTGCTCAAGCCCCGTTTCAATTTCAATTGAACTCATCGATCGAACCGTGGGCCGAATGTCGGGGTATAAAGACTGTAGGCGTGCGGCGAACCTAGCCGCAAGCGGTATGGCCGTGGGTACTGCCCCAATTAAAATGTGGCCTTTTGGCTGACTCGAAGTGCTTTCTAAGTCTTGCTTAAGCAACGCTTGCTCATGCAACACACGACGCGCTGAAGACAGCACTTGATTACCTTCGGGCGTAAAACCCGCGAAATTTCTGCCCCGCTTGATAATAGCTAGGCCATAATGATCTTCTAATGTACGTAGAGCGTTTGATAATGCGGGTTGCGTAACATGACAGGCCAGTGCGGCTCGACCAAAATGATGATGGTCATCTAATGCGACCAAATATTTTAAAGATATCAGCAAATTCATCTTATTAGCCCCCCAATGCGGCAGAGATTACAGTAAAAACATCACAAGACCTTATAATAAAAAATCATTTTTTTGTTCGTTTTTTGAAAAGGGTAACCACATTGTTACTGCGATCGTCTTTTTAACGACTTAACGAACAGTCACCTCGGGGAAACCATGGTTTACGAATTGCTTAAATTACTTCATGTCGTCGCAATTATTATTTGGGTAGGCGGCATGTTCTTTGCGCATTTTTTCGTTCGACCTGCGCTGGGGCAACTTGATGCGCCTGTGCGGTTTCAGTTTTCACAGCAAGTAATTGGTAGCTTCTTTAAAGTAGTTATATTCGCATCACTCACAACCTTAATAACAGGCTACTGGATGATTGGTCGTGTGGCACGCGCCTCATCTGAAGCCAATATACCGTTTGCTATGCCATTAAGCTGGACCATCATGGCCACCCTTGGCACGATTATGGTGTTGATATTTTTCCACATTCGTTTTGCCATATTTAAGCGTTTTAGCGCTGCAACCTTCGCGCAAGACTGGGCTGCAGCTGCAAAAAATATGCAAACCGTTCGCACTTGGGTCGGTATTAATTTACTGCTTGGGGGTATTACAGTTGTGGTCGCCTTGTTAGGCAACATTTAATATGTAACGTTGCTTTTCGCTGCAATACACGACCATAATTAGACTGGTGGGCGATAGTGGGTTCGAACCACTGACTTCCACCGTGTGAAGGTGGCACTCTACCCCTGAGTTAATCGCCCGGCGGTTTCAAATGTTAATTTGACCTAACCGTGAGGAATTATACATGGCTTAGACCATGCTTCTGCACGTGTACTATTTACGCCAAGCGCAAGAGCCTTTAACCAGTTTGTCGAGCGTATCAAGATAAGCTTCGTGTGTAACGGCATCTTGTTCAGTCACCGTGACATCGGGTAACGCCTTTAGAGACTGACCCCCTGTTGATTGGCCCGAAACGTGGCCAGTCGATGAGTCATCGCCAAAGTCATCTATGGCCAAACTGTCTTGGCCCCTTGTCATGGCTAACCACACTTCAGCTAACAATTGTGCATCAAGCAATGCGCCATGCAGGGTACGGTGCGCATTTGAAATGCCATAGCGATCACACAATGAATCAAGCGAATTACGTTTACCAGGGTGCAATGAACGGGCATGAAGCAACGAGTCAGTTACCTTATCGCAAAACTCAATAATGGGTGGGCGCCCCAAACGTGCTAATTCAGCATTTAAAAATTTCAAATCAAATGGGGCATTATGAATAATCAGTTCAGCCCCATCGACAAACGCCAGCAATTCATCAACCCTGCTTTCAAAACGTGGTTTATCAGCTAAAAACTCACTGGTTAAGCCGTGCACATCAAGCGCCCCTCGGTCACTTTCACGGTCAGGGTTTAAATAGGTATGAAAGTCTTTGCCAGTCACCAAGCGGTTCACAACCTCGATGGCACCAATTTCAATCACACGATGACCCTGAACGGGGTCAAGGCCGGTGGTTTCTGTATCTAGAATTACCCAACGCACGCTTTAGCTTTCCTTTTTATACTTTCATAATTTAACTTAACATGGCTTAAATTTATGTCAATTTACAGCATCGTGATGAATTGGCTTGACTTGCTCACCTACCAGTTGGCCGCGAATCTTACGATCAGCAATTAAGGTGTAAGCCACAGGTACAACAAACAACGTTAAGAATGTACCTAAGGTTAACCCGCCCACCAATACCCAACCAATTTGTTGACGCGACTCAGCCCCTGCACCTGATGCTAAAGCCAACGGCACAACGCCCAACACCATTGCCCCTGTCGTCATTAAGATGGGCCGTAAACGCAAAACACTGGCTTGAATTACAGCATAAAACACATCATGCCCTTGTTGGCGCAACTGAGTTGCAAACTCAACAATCAAAATACCATGCTTGGTAATTAACCCCACCAAAGTCACCAAACCTATCTGACTATAAATTGACAATGTTCCGCCTGCTAACCATAACGCCAACAAAGCTCCCGTCATGGCGAGCGGCACAGTCAACATAATAATAAAAGGGTTACGCCAACTTTCAAACTGTGCAGCCAGCACTAAATAAATAAAAATCAAAGCTAAGCCAAAAACAGTATAAATGCTACCCGACGCATCACGAAACTCACGTGATTGACCATCTAAATCGAGTTGAACCGTTGGCGGAAATTCTTTACGTGCTAGCTGAGTCATTTCATCAAGCACCTCACCCATTGCAAAACCCGATGTAATAGTGGCACGCACCTTAACAGCACGTAAACGATTAAAGTGATTCAACGATTGTGGCGACACACTTTCTTCTATTTTGACGACGTTATCAAGTCGCACCATATCACCCGATTTACCGCGAACGTACATATCAGAAATATCACTTGGGTCTGAACGATCGCGTGGCGTCACTTGCACGACTACGTTGTACTGTTCGCCGTCTTCTTTATAACGAGTAACTTGACGACCACCCAACATAGATTCAATAGTTCGCCCCACCGTACTGACATCAACCCCTACGTCAGCTAGTTTTTCTCGATCGATTTTCACCCTCAACTCGGGTGTATTCAAACGCAAATCTATCTCTACGTTTCCAACCCCCGGGTATTGCCTTAACTTGTCAACGTAATCATTAACCATACGATACAACTCTGGGTATGAGGCTTGACTCATCACCACAAATTCAATCGGTCTCGTATTGGCGCGTAACCCAAAAGACGGTGGGTTCAACGGAAAGGCACGCACCCCAGGCAATTGCATAAACTGTGGCAGCAATGATTGCGTAATCTCTTGCTGTTTACGTTCACGCTCTCCCCAAGGCTTTAAAGCCATAATTGCATAGCCTTCAGAAACGGAAGGAAAACCAATAATCAACTGCCGGCCCACTGATTCAGGTACGGTTTCGTATATTTTCTCAATGCGCATGGCATTGTCTAACGTGTAACTGAGGGTTGAACCCTCGGGGCCACTGAGCACCCCAAAAATCACACCGCGGTCTTCAACGGGCGCCAATTCACTTTTGATTACAGAAAATAAACCTACACTCGATAACGCAATGACCGCACCAGCAATCAATACATATTTGCTATGCGTAAGTGCCCAAAATAAAGCAAGTCGATATTTTTCAGTTAAATTATGAAACCAACCTTCAACTATTAGGTAGATCTTGCCATGTGTTTTTTTATGTCGCAACATACGTGAACACATCATAGGTGTAAGCGTTAGGGCAACAAAACCAGACACCAACACCGCAGCAGCTAACGCTAATGCAAACTCACTGAACAGTTTACCGGTTCGACCTGCCGCAAAAGCAAGCGGTGCATAAACTGTCACTAAAGTTAAGGTCATGGCCACGACTGCAAACCCAATTTCTTGTGAACCTTTAATAGCCGCTTGAATGGGTTGCATACCATCTTCGATATGACGATAGATATTTTCAAGAACAACAATGGCGTCATCGACCACTAAACCAATGGCCAGCACCATGGCCAATAAGGTCAATGTATTAATTGAAAAACCAAATAAATACAGGATGCTACACGCACCAATTAATGAAACGGGAATAGTCACAATCGGTATGAGACTCGCGCGCACATTACGCAAAAAAAAGAAAATAACGAGCACCACCAAAACAACGGCTTCAGCAATCGTTTTATATACCGACTCAATTGATTTTTCAATAAAGACAGACGTGTCGTAAGACACCGTTAACGTCATACCTTGTGGCAAATTTTTATTGATCTCAGCAATTTCTTGACGCACCGCCTTTGAAAGAATAAGTGGGTTAGCGGTGGCTTGCTTAATGACGCCAATACTTAAGGAGTTTGAACCGTTAAAACGTGCGGATATGCGTTCAGTTAACGGGGCAATTTCAACCTTTGCCAAGTCTTTTAGCCTAACGGGGTAGCCTTGTACGTTGGTTACGATAACGTTTTCGAACTGCTGCACGTTGCGTAAATCTGTTGACGATACAACGTTAAATTCTCGTGAACTCGACTCAATACGCCCGGCTGGTATTTCAACGTTTTGCGCTCTTAAGGCATTTTCAACATCTTGAACGGTTAAGTTGTAGGCTGCGAGTTTTTCACGGTCGACAAAAATACGCATAGATGGCGTTCGTTCGCCGAAAACTCTAACCTCGGCTGCACCAGGCAAAACAGACAGTCGTGTCTTGATGTAACGATTAATGTAGTCAGAGACATACATTTTCGATAAGTCGCCTGCCTGTACAGCGATGTAAATAATCGGTCTGGCATCGGCCTCTACCTTTGCCACAATGGGTTCATCAATGCCGTCTGGTAAGAGTTTGCGGGCTCTTGATACTTTGTCGCGCACCTCAGCAGCAGCTGCATCAGGGTCGCGTGACAAATCAAATTTAACATCAATTTGGCTACGTTCAGAGCGACTACGAGACGTCATGACTGAGACGCCTTCAATACCCGAGATTTGATCTTCTAACGGTTTGGTGACTTGCGATTCAATCACTTCGGGCGAGGCGCCTTTATAATTTGTATCGACTGAAACTACTGGTTCATCAATATTTGGGTATTCTCGAACCGCCAGTCGAGAGTAAGACATGAGACCAATTAACACCACAGCAAGCGACAGCACCGAAGCAAAAACCGGTCGGCGTACGCAAATCTCTGAAATTTTCATGATGTGGGCGGCTAATTAGCTGAGGAACCGGGTTTAGGACTCGAGTTGGGACTCGTTTGAGTTTGCTCTAAAGAGAGTGGCGCATTCAATTCACCTCGGGCTTTTTTTGCCAAATCTTTTGCGATGACTGACGCCAGCGGTTGATCACCCAAAATTTTAACGAGTGCCTTGTCACGCACCCTTTGTAGGCCTGCAATGACCACGATATCGTTTGGCTCTAAACCAGAACGAATTTGAACTAAACCGCTGTGGCGCTCACCAATAATGACTTCAACTTCTTCAATACGATTATTCACTACACGGTAAACATATTGTTTTTGATTAGAGGGCGAAATTGCTGACTCGGGCACCACAATTGCTAGGCTATCTTGGGTTAAAAGTTGCACCCTGGCAAACATGCCTGGTCGTAACTGCATGGCTTCATTGTCAACCGATGCTCGCACCAAAACTGAACGCCCCCCCGCCTCAATAAGTGGGCTGATGGCAAACACATCACCCGGAAATACTTGATTGGGTATGGCATCAACCCTTAACTCTAGTTTTTGACCAACTTTGACTTGCGCCACATAAAGTTCAGGCAAACGAAAATCAACTTTTAGCTTTTGAATAGACTCAAGTGGGGCCAAGTCTAAACCAGGGCTTACATACTCGCCTAATGATACCGATCGCAAACCGATCACACCGTCAAAAGGCGCCTGTATGCGCATTTTTTCAAGTTTAGCCTGCGCCAAATCAACAGAAGCTTGTTGAACTTTTAAAGTGTTAGACGCATCGTCTCGGGCTTCTTTACTTACAAAACCTTCAGCGAAGAGCTGTTTGGCACGGTTTTGTCTACCTTGTGCGATGGCTAAACTGGCGCGTGCCTGCTCAAGCTCCGCCCGTGAAACGGCATCATCAAGCCTAAATAACAGCTGGCCCTTAATGACGGGTTGACCTTCTTTAAAATTAATTTCAGCAATACGCCCTGACTGTTCGGCGCGCAGGGTCACCGACTCTTCAGACTTGAGCGAACCAACGGCTGTGAGCCCCTTCGCAAAAGGAATACGCTCTGCTTGTGCCACCTCAACCGGTATCGCTCGTGGCGCTGGTTTTGACGCTGGCTTTGGCGTTGACTGGGGCGATTGTGAAGCCTGTGAAAGCGTTGAAGTGGAAACGCCGAGATCAGTCAAGTTAAAGTACTTGGGGCCAAACCAACCCAACCCAACACCAACGATTAACATCAACAACAATAATGCCCAGCGGACATACGCTTTCATTTTGCTTGCAGTGCTTTAAGCACCCCTTGATTAGCCAATTGATCGGCGCGCTCGTTTCCCACATCACCTGCATGCCCCCTCACCCACCGCCATTGCACTTGGCGCTGTGCAACCAAGACATCAAGTGCTTGCCACAAGTCAGCATTTTTCACGGGCTTACGATCTGCCGTTTTCCATTGACGTCGCTTCCAATTAGGCAACCACTCAGTCATACCTTTATGCACATACTGTGAGTCTGTATGTAAAATAATTCGGGTGTCAGGTTCAACGGCCTCTAACGCTTTCAATACGGCCATCATTTCCATGCGATTATTGGTCGTGTGTGCTTCCCCGCCACACAATGTGCGCTCTTGACCTTCTGTGTTGAGTAAAACCCCCCAGCCACCTAATCCAGGATTCCCTTTACAGGCGCCATCTGTCCAGGCGTTAACGTGGGTCTCATTGTTTGGCACGGTTGTAATTGGTGCGTCAATTAATTCTAGTTGCGTCGGTGTTGATTGATTCATGAACTCTTTTGTAAGTTTGTTTATTTATTAGCCATATTACGAGATTTTTGGTAAGTTGCCACAGCGACTTGCCTAGATGAACGACGTTTTTTTTCAAGTTTCCAACTTGGGGTAATTAAATGCATGCTGGCCACTTTTTTAACCGCTGAAACAACGTAAACAGCTCCAAAAATAGGCCACCACCGATCACCAGCATGCTCCATAAATGTAAATCGATCTAGCCACTTTTGTGACCTCAAAGCCGGTACATAACATCCAAAATGCCCCCGATCAATTTCAAATGACAGCAACCTAAGCCAATCTTTAAGCTTTTGTGGTGTCACGTCTCCTTCTGAAGCAATCGGTAACCATGGCTTGGCAAATGGCAGGTGATGACGAAACCCCCATAAACTTAATGGGTTAAACCCAGTCATAACGATGCGCCCTTCTGGAACCAAAACGCGCTGCGCTTCTCTTAGCAAAGCATGTTGATCATGTGAACATTCTAAGGCGTGTGGCAACACCAACAAATCAATGCTGTCGCTGTCAAACGGCAAATACTCGGGCTCTGCAATCACACGGGCTTGCTGAGAAGTTTGCACGGTTGATCCAATTTCTGTTAGGCCAACGTAGGCTTTAAACGGCATGCGATTTTGAGTTAACAAGTCAACCTTAGGAAAACCGACCTGTATCGCCCGGTAACCAAACACATCAGCAACTAGTGCATCAACCTTTAATTGTTGCCATTTCAACGCATATTGACCCACATCGGTGTCAAACCAGCGTTGCAGATCTACAATCGGTTGTTGAACAGTTTGAACCATGACTTTAAAAACCTATGACAATCAATCAATCATCAAAACTCAATCTTGACATGCCACATCGTATTCGACCTATCGAGGCGTTTAACGACAATTACATTTGGCTCATTGATGACGGTCATGATGCCTGTGTAGTTGACCCCGGCGACGCAGCACCTGTCATGAAAGTAATTAATCAAGAACAGCTTAAATTAACAAACATTTTACTCACCCACCATCATCATGACCATGTTGGTGGTGTTGATACGTTAGTTAAAGCCTATGGTTCACGTGTATGGGGCCCTGCCGGTGAGGTTTTACCACACTGTGATCAGCCCCTCTTCGAAAACGATGAGGTATCGCTTCTTTGTCCCAACTTGACTTTCAAGGTGCTTGACATACCTGGCCATACAGCAGGGCACATTGCCTTTACGGGCTTGATCAATAGGCTCCCAGTGGTTTTCTGTGGTGACACCCTTTTCGCAGGCGGCTGTGGCCGCATTTTTGAGGGCACAGCATCGCAAATGTTTGATTCGCTCAACAAGCTTGCACAGCTTCCTCTCGAAACAAGGGTATATTGTGCACACGAATATACCCTTGCAAATTTAAAATTTGCACGAGCAGTTGAACCTAACAATACCGATTTAATAGCCCGTTATGAAAAAACATTAGCGTTGCGCCACAAATACTTACCAACCTTACCCTCAACGATTGCCATTGAGCTAGCAACCAACCCTTTTTTACGAGCAAATAAACCAGATGTTTATCAATCGGCCCAGCAACGCCAAGCGCACTCAAGTGAAGAACCTGTTGAAACATTTACCATCTTAAGGCGCTGGAAAAACAATTTTTAATGATGAAATCAATCACTCTTTATCGACTTTTTATTGCACTTTGTTTAGCAACATTAGCAGGTTGCGCAAACTTAAATGACCCCTCAGCACAATTTTCTGGGGGCGAAATAACCAGCCGTACCGTTGACCTCACCAACCCACCCGTCGACATTTGGGCACGCATTCGACGAGGGTACGCCATACCCAATTTGAATTCGCCATTGGTTGAAAAGTGGACAAAATATTACGCATCACATCCTGAAGCTATGCAACGTATGGCTGATCGGGCTGGTGTCTACTTGTATTACATCGTTGATGAGATCAACCGCCGAAACATGCCTACCGAGTTAGCCCTTTTACCTTTTGTAGAAAGTGCCTATAACCCTTCCGCTTATTCAAGGGCACGTGCATCTGGCTTGTGGCAGTTTATTCCCAGTACCGGCACGCACTTTAAATTAAAACAAGACTGGTGGCGAGACGAGCGCCGCGACCCTATCGCGTCAACGAATGCTGCACTCGATTATCTTGAGTATTTGTATGAACTACAAGGCAGTTGGTACTTGGCACTTGCCTCATACAATTGGGGTGAGGGTTCAGTTAGTCGAGCTGTTAATAAAAACATTCGCGCTGGCAAACCAGCAAACTATATGTCGCTCAGAATGCCGTCAGAGACAGCAAATTATGTGCCTAAGCTTCAAGCCATTAAAAACATTGTGGCTGACCCCGAACGGTATGCAGTGATTTTACCAATAGTAAATAACGAGCCTTATTTTGTAACGGTGAAGAAGAGCGCAAATATCGACACGGTCGTAGCGGCTCGTTTAGCTGAAATTCCATTAGCCGAATTCGAAGCCCTGAACCCCAGCTTTAATCAGGGGGTTATTTTGGCAGATATGCAACAAGAAATCATTTTGCCCCGCGACAAATTAGAGGTATATAACAAAAACTATTCAACGTTTGAAGGCGAACTGACCAGTTGGAAAACCTACCCTGCTAAAAAAGGCCAAACCATTTCAAGCATTGCTAAAGAATTCAACGTCTCTCAATCAAACTTAAGACGGGCTAACGGCTTAAGCAACAACATGCGTCGTTTACCATACGATCAAGCCATGATTATTCCAGCACCGGGTTCAGTTTTAAAATCTGTGGCAACATCCTCTTCAGCAGCTAAAAAGCCCAGTTCGGGCAAGTACCGCGTCAGAAAAGGCGATACCTTGTCAGGTATTGCGCGAAAATACAAAGTGGGTGTCAAAACACTTATGGCCAGTAATAATCTTAAGTCATCAAGACTAAAAATCGGTCAAACCCTCCGTATACCTAACTAATTATTAAACTCTTACTTTACGTTGATCAAAAGGAGCCGACATGGCTTTTCTAACAGGCAAACAAGTTCTTATCACGGGCGTTATTTCAAACCGTTCTATCGCATACGGCATCGCCAAACAATGTCATGCTCAAGGTGCTGAACTAGCCTTTACGTATGTTGGTGAACGATTCAAAGACCGCGTGACTCAATTGGCAGCAGACTTTGGTTGCAAGTTAGTTTTACCTTGCGATGTCGCGGAAGACGACTCCATTCAATCGTTATTTGAGTCGTTGGGTCAAACTTGGCAAGGTCTTGATGGTTTGGTTCACTCAATTGGTTTTGCACCCAGAGAGGCTATTGCAGGTACCTTTTTAGAAGGTCTATCACGTGAAGGCTTTCGCATTGCGCATGATATTTCCGCTTACAGCTTCCCAGCTATGGCTAAAGCAGCCTTACCGTTAATGAAAGATCGAAAAGGCGCTTTGTTAACACTAAGTTATTTGGGTGCTGAACGTGTCGTATCAAACTACAACACCATGGGTTTAGCCAAAGCCTCCCTTGAAGCCAGTGTGCGTTACCTAGCCAGTGATTTAGGCCCATTAGGCATTCGTGTCAATGGCATTTCTGCTGGCCCAATTAAAACGCTTGCAGCCAGTGGCATCAAAGATTTTGGCAGCATTCTTAAGTTTGTTGAAAACAATGCACCCTTGCGTCGCAACGTCACCATTGAAAATGTGGGTAACGTCGCAGCCTTTTTATTATCTGACTTGGCAGCAGGTGTAACGGGTGAAATCACCCATGTTGACTCAGGTTTTTCAACCGTAGTTTCAGGTATGACTGAATAGGTTCAGGTGTAGAGAAATATATTGATTGGTATGGCTTAGATTTAGTTGGGTTAAGTTTAGTTGGCTTAGGTTTACTGAATAAGCCAACTAAAACGGTTCAAACAAGCGCGATAGCTACTAGTGGTAGCCTAGCGCTTTAAAACCTGCCCCGACTCCACCCGCAATTAAAATAACGTATACCGGGTTGATACGTGTACGCAAAATAATGCCAAATGTAACCACTGCCAACGCCCCACTCATGGGCCCAGTTAGCGCTGCGCGAGCAACTGCGTAGACGCCAGAACACATCAAACCAATCGAAATAGGTTCGAGCGCGTTTTGCACGGCGCGACGCCAAGGCGTATCTCCAATTCGATTCCATAAACGGCCAATCGTGAAACACAAAATGCTGGAAGGCAAGAAAAAAGCCACCCCTGTAATCAATGCGCCCATCGCACCCATAATTTGATAGCCAAAAATAAGCACCATGGTCATGTTTGGGCCAGGTGCCAACTGACCCACGCTATAGACATGCACAAACATCTCTGGACTGATGTGGTAGCGAACCTGCAAAACCTCTTGCATTTCATGCAAAACAGCCGTGCCGCCCCCAACCGCCAACAAAGACAACATGCCAAAGGTTAAAGCGAGATGAATTAATATGGTCATGGTTTCACCTCGCTCTTTTGGCTTTTAGGCCGATAAAGGAAGATAGCAATCGGCGCCATAATCAACAATACATAAGGCAAAGATAAGTTAACCAAACTCATTAATACAAAGGTTGCAATCAAAATCATGAGTGGCTTGATGTTTGTAAATTGCCTCACCCCTATTTTGGCTGTTATGGCAGCTAACAAACCCGTTGCACCCGCGCCTACACCTGCTAACAATAAATTCGCCATCTTATGGTCTGACCCTGCCAAATAAGCAAGGCCCACCACGAGCACAAACGCTGCACCTGGCAAAATAAGGCCAATCGAAGCAAATACTGCCCCCCACACGCCGCGCAAGCGATCGCCTGATAAGACCGCCAAGTTGACGGAGTTCAGTCCAGGCATGGTTTGGCTAATGGCCAACGAAGCCATAAACTCATCGTCAGTTAACCAATGTTTTTTCTCAGTTAACAGAATTTTTTCATAAGCAATAATGCCACCACCAAAGCTCACTGCACCAATAATGAAAAACTCTATAAATAGCTCCCACAGTGAAGGAATAGGCCTAGAGGGCGCCTCACCTGCTGTCTGGGTGTCATTTGAAGCAGAAGCCTGAGTGGCAGGTGGCTGTTTCATTCTGGCTTTCCATAAACTAAAGCAGTTTTAGTTGAGCCAATTTGAATCCAGTCGTTTAATGTAAGCTGCAACTGTTTAAAAAACTTGTCGGCACGCCGATGCGCTTTTTCGTCTTCTCGATTGCCTTCATTGACACGATACGAAAAAGCAAACTCGCCCACAATTGGGTCACCGACGCTACGCATCCAGATGGCGACGTCGCAATGCGCCTGAACGTTGTCACCAAAAACAAGATTGCCCATTGGTAGACAGGCTTCGAGAATTTTATTGGTACGCCCGCCCACGTATCGTACTGGACTCTTGGGATCAATCTTTAACTTCTTTAAATCAGGGAAAAAATTGGAAACACTTTCAAAATCACGTTCAAATATAGCGTCAACTGGCATCGAATCAATGATTGCGTTGTTTGAGTAAATCAAACGCGTGGTGCCGACCTTATCACCTCGTAATACTTCCTCTTTTAATCGCCGACGAACAGTGTGAAAGGTTTCAGGCATCGGGTCGTATGCCAACGCTTCTTTATGTGACCCCGCACGGCACTTCAAGGTCAGTTCGCACCAATCGTCGACCCATGCATTTTGTCGTAGCTCACGCACTCGCAAAATCAAATTATTTCGACGAAGGTCTTCGCCTGGAGTATCAAAAAAATAAACATTGCGCAGACTCGTACTGGCATTGTTCAAATACATAAAATCAACTTTGTTATGCGCACAAAAATCTGTAAACAAGCTTATAAATTGACTGATACGGCTGCGACGATCTAAACCCTCTGGTTTAAGCAATATCTTAAACTCACGATTAGTGATTAAGTTTGTGTCTTTTTTCTGAGTAACTGTCTTCGTGTTTGTGTCTTTATTCTTAGCACTTGTGTGGGTGTCTTTTTTGTTTGTATTGACACTTGCATTAACATTTTTTTTCTTAGTTTTCATTTTCTTACCGTCAGTTACATATTTGATGTGGGTCTAAAATCACTTCTGTTGCAACACTGTTTCACGACTATTCTACGTCTGTTATATAAGTGAAACGTTTGTTATTAAAGCTCTACTTTTGCTGCAAGACTGAACTTGGTGTGGTTGTTTAAAGCGTCACTGTGCTTTTTACGTCACAGCTTAGGTAATTTAGACAAGTCATCTAGATAGTCTTCGTCTTGAATTAACTTAAAAACACCGTGTTGCTTTAGTTTTTTGTATACCCTAGGTCGAGCACCAATCAATATTGCTCGAATCGAACGCTTTTTAAGCGTTTGAATAAGGTCTTCCAAAGCCTGTAAAGCGGTCACATCAATAATTAACGTGTGGGTTAAGTCAAGCACCCAAGTTTTCGTCTCTTTTGGTATGGTGTGTTGAACCGATTCAATCGCTACGGCTGTTGCAAAGAATAAGGGGCCATCTACCTTGTACAGCACCCAACCTGGTGGCAGCGCAATATCGGCGTTTATTTTGACCGAAACGGTTTGCGACATACGACTCAAAAAATGCAATATAGCAAGTATGACACCGACATTTACAGCCACAACTAAATCAACAAAGACGGTCAAAAGAAATGTAACGAACAACACCAAACGCTCCGCATTTGGGGCATTGAACAAAATAGCTTTAAAGCGGTGTAATTCGCTCATATTCCAAGCGACAACAAACAAAATGGCTGACAAACACGCTAGGGGTATGTGTTGAGCCAAAGGTGCTAACACCACCAACACCCCAACCAAGGTCAAGACATGCACCATCCCTGCAAGTGGACTTGTACCTCCATTTTTAATATTGGTAGCCGTGCGTGCAATGGCACCTGTCGCTGCAAACCCACCAAAAAATGGCACCACAATATTGGCAATTCCTTGACCAATAAGCTCTTGATTGGGCTGATGCCGCGTTTGCGCCATTCTGTCTGCCACCACGGCTGACAGCAATGACTCAATCGAACCCAACATTGCAATCGTAAAAGCTGGACCAATGAGCAGTAACGCTTGATTAAACGACACCTCAGGTAACTTAAAACTGGGTAAGCCTTGCGGAATACCTCCAAAGGTATTGCCAATAGTGGCTACGCCATCAAAAGCAAATATTGACTGTGCAACCGTAGCCCCAATTAACGCGATAATGGTTGGTGGTACACGCGCTAAACCTTTTAGACGCGGCATAACGATCAGCACCGCTAAACTCGTCACGGCTAATATTAAAGTGGGTAAATTAAGAAGGTGTAACGAACCCAAAGTCTCTATTAGTTTGTCGGTAACTGTCACCCCTTTTAACGTGGGTAACCCCAAGAAATACGGCCACTGACCCACAAAAATAATCACGCCAATGCCAGTGGTAAAGCCAATGATGACCGGCGCAGGTATGAAACGTATTAAATTTCCCATACGAAACACACCCATGAGCACCAACATACAGCCCGCCATGAGGGTAGCAAACTGCAACCCCTCAATACCGTAACTGGCGGTTATACCCGCCAATATGGCAATAAAAGCCCCAGTCGGGCCAGCAATTTGAAGCCTGCTGCCACCTAAAAGTGACACACACAAGCCCGCCACAATCGCGGTGTATAGGCCTTGTTCAGGTCGAGCCCCAGATGCAATCGCAAACGCCATTGACAAGGGTAGTGCCACCACCCCCACCACTAAACCCGCCACAATATTTGGCAAAAACTGGTGTTTATTAAAGAGCCCTGCTCGATAAGCTTCAATTACAGCAATCATTTTTTATATTTTTAGATACAACAGTTATAATTTTTTTACGCTTAACTATAGTGCTATTTTTTTAATGCGCAAACAATAAGTTACTTTGTTTGCCTCTTTTGTGGGTTCAGCTTGCTTATTTTAAAGTAAATGATTATCATTCTCATCTATTTTTATATTGTTAATTTATTAGCTTTTGCTTGGTTTTTTTATGTGTCAAAAGTTTACGATAATGAGTTATTATTATCATTAGCTATGTATTTATCGTTATTTATCAACCGCAACTCGTTTCCAAAAGATCACATGCCTATCAAATCAAACTTCAATCGTTTCATCTTAGTCAGCGCACTCGCATTGGCTGCGTCTTCACCCAGCTTTGCTTTCTTCCCCCTCATTTCTGATGATGCGGGCACTCAAGGGGCTGGGGGCAATCAACTTGAGCTCGATTACCTTTTTCAACGTCAAACGGCTGGCGCTCTTCAAGTTGACGGTATCGCTTTAGATGAAGAAAACGCTTCAGGCAATTTTTTACTTTCAACTTACACCCGAGGCCTAACCGACAACGTCGATATTTTCTTTGGTGCGTCTCGTCAATTATCATCAGTTAGTGGGTGGAACAACACCGAAATCGGTTTGAAATGGGTATTCGCAGGCAGCCAGTCAGAAGGCTGGGGGTTTGCCGTTAAACCACGCGTCATTTTGCCTGTCACCAAAAGTATGCAAGATTCGGGGCTAGGCAATGCTGAAACAAACGGGGGGCTCACCCTAATTGGGTCTTATTTGGGTGACGGTGCTGAAGTTCACTTAAACGCAGGTTACCTGAGCAACCACACTTCAGGTATTGCACCCGATGAGGCACAACGCTCAAACTTGTGGTCAATTTCAGTTGCACCGGTACTTGCCATTGACGACAAGTGGAAACTAGCACTTGATTTTGGTTTACAAACCAACCCAGACCAGAACAGTCAGTTCATTGGTTTAGCCGAAATTGCGGTGGTGTATGCACCCGTTAAAAACGTGCAACTTGGCTTAGGTATTATTACTTCACCTGCAATCAATGGTCAGCGTTCGAATGAGGGACTAACCGTTACAACAGGCGTCACTTGGCAGTTTTAAAGGAATTTAAGTAATTTTAAGGGTGAGCGCTAACCCCTCACCCATCAATTACTTTTCTTATTTAGCAATCAGCATAAGGTAAGTTAATGATTGTGATTAGTCATAATTGTAGGGCGGGTCAAAACCATCAGGGGTGCGTTGCGGCGAAGGGTCGTAAGCACACCCGCTTAACACGATTCCAGACAATAACAAAAAGGCTATACAAAAACGCTTGAGCAATAAAAACATCATTTAACCTTTTGTAGGTTTCGCAACAGGCTTAGATTGTCGCATCATTTTCATAAAAGCAATGCACGGGTCAGGTCGCTCAAAAACAGGCAAAACAATGACTTCGTCATACGCTTGAAAATCAATGCCACCTGCCTCAACAAACCCCATCACAGTCACGTTTGGTAGCAAGTCAGTTGGCAACCAACGATACACACCCACATCTCTTTGTACATGACCATTACCCGCTATCAACACAACCCCTTGCTGTGCATATTGAACAATCAAATCGGCCATCATGGCGTCACGCGCTCTTTGGGCTTGAACCATTGGCATGGCCATCGTTTCAGGTAATACCCCACAGTGCCCATCTAAGATTGATTGAATCTGTTGGGTTGTCATGGTTTCGGGCCAAAGACGTTGCAACCCTAGTTGTTGCTGGGCGGCCGTGTCAAACACCGCCTCATAGCCACCACGCATAATTTTAGAAGCGTCTTGTCGTGATACATTGCCCGCAATAAGCGGCAAGCGAAACTGCAAAGCTAGTTGAATAATGGGTTCATATAGTGACCAATTCCAACCGTCACCACCGGCATGCTTAATGACACAGGCCGCATCGGGGCAGGTTTGCCAAGCCTGGGTTAAATCGGTTTGGCGCTCTCGGTCAAACTGTTCCATAATCAAAGCGGGTCGCCACCCTGCACTCAGATCTTGTTTTAAACGCTCAAAACGGGCTTCATGAATGGCAGGGTTATCATGCACTTCGCCCATTAAATAAATTGCAGGTGCACCAACCGATAATGATTTGTTAGGTTGAGTGCGAGAGCCTGGTCGAACGCTCGAGTGAGACTGAATGCTTTGACTAGATTGACCCGGCTGAAAGGGCTGCTCTGCTTGTTGCGCCGGCTGAGCTTGCTGCGCAAGGCTTGAATTGCACATCAACATAACAGACAAAACCACAAAAGAATATGCAAAAAACCTACTCAAACCTAAGTAACCACTCGAACGGAGTACCGACCGATATTTAAGGTTTTCAGTGAATGTGGTTGACATCAATTTTTGCATGGTCGTATTCGTTTTAGAGGTATTCGTTTTAGAGGTATTAACCAGAAAAGCATTAGGCCGACAGATATAGACTCAATAATTCATACTTTAAGCCATTTATGACACAAACTATTTGTTATCTTATTTACACAAAACATCTGAAACAAAATATCTAAATTCACACAAATCTCATGTAATTTAAGAAACCTGAAAAGTTTGCCGCTCACTTTGATCAATTTTTTAGTAACATTAACTCAGATGGCTTATATGCAAACTCCAGTGGTACCCAACTCTTTCAGACTAAGGCCCAAAACATGTCAGCACTCGAAACCACCGATTCAGTCGACTTATTAACAGATGTTAGCCAAGTTTGGGACACGGACTTAATTAAACAAATTAGTCAGTACATTGAAATACCGGCTAAGTCACCGGCGTTTGATCAACACTGGCAAAAAAATGGCTACATTAAAACGGTGGTGCAGCGCGCCGCTCAGTGGGTACAAGATCAAAAGATTGAGGGTCTTAAGCTTGAAGTCATCAGTTTGCCAAACCGTACGCCCGTTATATTTTTTGAAATTAACGCGACGCGTCAATCGACAGCGTTACAGCCTTATTCCGATCAAACGGTGCTCATGTATGGTCACTTAGATAAGCAACCAGAATTTAATGGCTGGCGCACTGGGCTGGGCCCTTGGCAACCAAAATTAATAGACGGTTTGTTATATGGGCGCGGCGGTGCCGATGATGGGTATGCCATCTATGCTGCCGTCACAGCTATTGCCGCCATTAAGCGACAAAACATGCCGCACCCGCGCATTGTGGGCTTAATTGAATCCAGCGAAGAAAGTGGCTCACCTGATTTATTACCTTATGTCGACATATTGAAACCGCGCTTGGGTGATGTCGGTTTAGTGGTTTGTTTAGATAGTGGCGCCGGCAACTACGATCAGCTTTGGTTAACAACCAGCCTGCGAGGCATGGTGTCGGGCGTACTCAAGGTTGAAGTGTTGACTGAAGGCATTCATTCGGGTGACGCATCGGGCGTGGTGCCATCTAGCTTTAGAATTATGCGACATGTTTTAGATCGCTTGGAAGATAGCGCAACAGGCCGTTTATTACCCCCATCTTTTTACGCTGAAATTCCCACCCAACGCACCAAACAGGCACAAGCCACCGCAAATATTTTAGGCGACCTAACTTACAAAAGATTCCCTTGGGCGCATCACGATTGTGGGGGTTCAACCTTGTTTACCTTACCCACCACCACTGACCCGGTTCAAGCATTGCTAAAACGCACTTGGAACCCTACCCTGAGCGTCACCGGTGCTGAGGGTTTTCCAGCCATCGCCGATGCCGGCAATGTGTTGAGGCCTTACACCGCATTCAAACTCAGTTTACGGTTACCCCCAACCGTTGACGCAGGGCTTGCTACGCAAGAACTCAAATGTTTATTGGAAGACAACGCCCCCTACCAAGCCAAAGTAACCTTTGAATCTGAAGGGGCTGCGCAAGGGTGGAATGCCCCTGACACCACGCCTTGGTTTGAAAGTGCTTTAAACAAGGCAAGCATGTCTCAATTCAATGCACCGATTGGTCATATCGGGCAAGGTGGCACCATACCGCTCATGAACATGTTGAGCAAAGGGTTTCCGAAAGCGCAAATGATGGTGTGTGGTGTGTTGGGGCCCAACTCAAATGCCCATGGCCCCAATGAGTTTTTACATGTACCTTATGCCAAAAAACTCACGGCTGCCGTGGCCGAAGTGGTGACGGCTTTGCCATGATTATGTCAACCGTCTAAACGTTGAGCAAACTGCCAACCCAATTGAGCCAGCGGTTCAGCTTTAGATGCCATATCTATGGCGTCGTCTGAGGCAGCATTTCCTTGACGAACGCGCTGACCAATACCATGCAAAATCGCTGCAATTCTAAAAAAGTTATACGCCAAATAGAAATTCCAGTGCGCTTTAACATCTGTAAAACCAGTGCGTTGAATATATAAGTCGACGTATTCTGCTTCAGTCGGTATGCTTAATGCTTTTAAATCGAGCCCACCAATACCCCGCCATAAAGTGGGGGGTATATGCCAACTCATGCAATGGTAAGCAAAGTCGGCAACGGGGTGGCCCAAAGTTGATAATTCCCAATCTAGTACACCGATAACGCGTGGCAATTTAAGGTCAATCATCAAGTTATCTAGACGAAAATCTCCATGTACGATGGCATGCAATTCACTTGTTGGAATATGCTTTGGCAATACTTCAATGAGTGACTCGAGTGCCGGTATGCGCTGCCCCGGGTCGGCTAAGTATTGACGTGACCAACGACCAATTTGTCGTTCAAAATAATTACCCGGTCGACCAAAATCGGCCAAGCCTATTGCGCTGGGGTCTATCGTGTGAAGGGTCGATATGACACGGTTAATATCGTCATAAAGCGAGCGACGCTCAGCAGCCGTGAAGTCAGGTAAGGTTTGGTCAAAACGTATACGCCCATCTAAAAAGTGCATCACATAAAACGGAGTACCAAGAATGTCACTTTGCTCGTATAAAAACCCCATTTTAGGAACAGGCACATTGGTTTTTTTTAATGCTTGCATCACACGAAATTCACGCTCAACCGCGTGTGCTGAGGGTAGCAATGGGCCGTCTGGTTTTTTACGTAAGATGAAACGCTGGTCGCCCGCTACAATTTTATAAGTAGGGTTAGATTGACCGCTAGACAAAACCTGTATTTCGATGGACTCATTATGAATAAGCTGGTTCGCACGCATGCGTTCAGCCACACGCTCTATGGTTGCTGTGTCAAAGGGTGCGGGGCTTTGGCTCATAAACTGCTGACCAAATGACTGCGATCAACTTCTATTGTCGCGCCTGACATGGCAGCGCCCGCGTCGGAAGCCAATAACAATAGGGGGCCCGACAAATCGTCAACACAGCCAAACTGACGGCTGGGTATTTTTTGTTGAAGCTTGATACCCAATGGGCTATCTAAGAAATCTCGGTTTAAATCAGTTCGTATGTAGCCTGGCATCAGAGCGTTAGACCGAATACCGTAGCGCGCCCATTCAAGCGCCATCACTTTAGTAGCCTGTATAACCCCTGCTTTTGAGATGGCGTAGGGGCCAACACTGGCGGCGACACGCTCACCTAAGATTGATGCAATATTAATGATGCAGCCTGATTTTTGTGCACCGATCAACCGCCTAGCGGCCTCGGTAGCAACCAGCCAACAACCTTTTAAATTGGTGTCAATGACTTGATTCCAGTCTTCAACGCTTTGGTCAATGGCCGCCTTGGTCACAGTTACACCGGCGTTATTCACCACAATATCAGGCACACCAAAAACTTGTGAAGCTTGTTCAAAGCAAGTGGCCACACTTTGCGCATCGGTCACATCAATGGCTATGGCTGTTGCCATTTGGCCTTTCGCTTTGAGTTGGTCAACTAAAAGATTGATTCGATCGATGCGGCGCGCCGTCACCACAACCTGTGCGCCTGCTTCGGCTAACACGGCTGCAAAGTGTTCGCCTAAACCACTTGAGGCACCTGTAACCAAAGCAACCCGCCCTGCCAAACTAAAACGATTCATTAATGTCAGTTGATTCATTTTGGAACCTGAGGGGTTGCCGCTTTAATAATCTTTCGAGCCATGCTCCAACGATGCACTTCGCTGGGGCCGTCATAGATCCTGAAAGATCGCATGTCCATAAAAATACGCATCACTTCGGTTTCGCCGGTCACACCTTGACCACCCAACATTTGTGCACAGCGATCAACCACCCGCCATTCAGCCTCTGAACAAACGACTTTGGCTCGGCTAGACTCAAAATTGCACGTTTGCCCTTGATCCAGTAACCATGCTGTATGCCAAATATGTAAACGGGCGGTTTGCATATCAATTTCATTATCGGCCAACATGAAACCCACACCCTCGTGTTGCCCCAAGACTTGACCAAACGCTTGGCGTTTAGCAGCATAGGCGGTAGCCACATCATGGGCACGTCGGGCTTGACCTAACCAACGCATGCAATGGGTTAAGCGAGCAGGTGCCAAACGCACCTGAGCATACTTAAAGCCTTTACCGACCTCACCCAACACTTGATCGGCCGGTACGCGTAATTGATTAAATCGTATGACGGCATGACCACCCGTAAAACAGGTGTCCATCGCTTCCATTTGACGCACTAACTCGATGCCTGGCGCTGACATATCAGATAAAAACATGGTGGCTGTGCCATCTTCCATAACCGCCATGATGATGACATACGTGGCACCGTAGGCACCCGTTATAAACCATTTTTCACCGGTAATGACATAGTCGTTGCCGTCTCGTACCGCTTTGGTTTGAAGCATTGACGGGTCAGCCCCTGCACCTGGGGCAGGTTCTGTCATGGCAAAACACGAGCGCGTGAAGCCTTGCACTTGGGGTACCAACCAACGGGCTTTTTGCGCATCGTTGGCGACCACTTCCATCAAATGAATGTTGCCCTCATCAGGAGCATGTATGTTTAAAGCCGTGGGACCCAGCCTTGAATAACCGGCTTCTTCAAACACAATGGCCTTATCGACGTGACTTAAACCTAAGCCGCCTAGTTCTGTTGAAGCATGAGGCGTCAGTAAATTCGCTTCACGGGCTAAACCGATCAGGTGCTCACGCAACGCCTCTTCAGGGCCATGGGCCCCTAATCGAGTATCTTTTTCAAGTGGAATGATGTGCTCAGCTATAAACGCTCGAGTACGGGCTTGAAGCGTTTGCTGGGTAGGTGTGAGCTCAAAGTTCATACAATATGTGTCCGATGTGTCGATTACTCTTTACACTACTCTTTTGGTTGCTCTGCCGGTTGTTCTTTAAATACCTGCTGTGCAATTTTAAAGGCTTCGAGCGCGGCGGGTGCCCCGCAATAAACCCCACATTGCAAGAATATTTCGCACATTTCTTCTTTCGAGACACCATTATTAATGGCTCCCTGAATATGCAATTTCAATTCATGCGGGCGATTAATGGCGGCCAACATGGCCAGATTCAACATACTACGAGTCTTAAGTGACAAACCCTCGCGAACCCAAACTGCCCCCCAAGCATGCTCAGCTAAATACTGCTGCAAGGGTCGCATAAAGTCGTCAGCGTTTGCAATCGACTGGTTCACATACTCCTCGCCCATCACTTTCTTACGAACCGCTATACCCGCAAGGTATGCTGGGTTTTCATCCATTTTGCTTGCACCTGAATTACTCATTTTTAAACCCCTAAGTATTTGAATTAATTTACTGCACGCTACACTGTATCGAAAACTCTTAGCTTTGACTCACATTGGATATTTCTTATTATGTTAGCGTAACGCAAATAATCTCTTTAAGTTCTAACGAACAAGCGCAATCAGGCAATTGGTTTCTATTATTTTCACAACGTTTTTTAAAAGCTAAAACACTATGGCGCTTCGTGCCACCATCTATAAAATTGAACTGCATATCGCCGATATGAACCGGCATCACTATGCCACTTACCCACTCACTGTTGCCCGCCACCCTTCAGAAACAGACGAGCGCATGATGGTTCGTTTGATGGCTTTTGCATTGAATGCCCATGAAGATTTACAGTTTACGAAGGGTATTAGCGACGCTGATGAACCCGACTTATGGCAAAAAGACCTGACTGGTGCCATTCAATGCTGGCTCGAGGTCGGTCAACCTGACGACAAGCGCTTACTAAAAGCCGCCGGCAAGTCTGACCAAGTTAAGGTGTATTGCTTCAGTGGTCCAGCAAGTCGTATATGGTGGGAAGGTATGCGCACCACTTGGGCGCGGTCTAATAAGTTTGAAGTCTACAGCTTTGCTCAATCTCAAACCCAAAGCTTAGCGAAAGCTGTTAGCCGTAATATGGTTGTGCATGTCACGATAGAAGACTCAACTTTGACAGTCATTGCTGGCGATGAAACCTTTACGATAGGTGTGGAACCATGGACATTAAATCATTGACCCCTTATTTACAGACACGACACTCAACAGCCAGTGAGACGTTCGTAAGATGGAAAAAAACCATTCAATACACTGTCATGTTTTTCCTCATGCTGGGTTTAACATTCATCACGTCTACTAGTCATGCACAGTCAACCCCAAACAGCAAACCCATTGTGTATGTTGCCAAAATTGACGGCACCATTGATCTCGGTTTGGCACCCTACGTTGAGCGGGTTTTAAAAGAGGCACAAGAAGCCCAAGCTCAGGCTGTTATTTTACAAATCAATACTTTCGGTGGTCGGGTTGATGCGGCCGTTATCATTCGTGACGCTCTGCTTAAAAGCCCTTTAACTACGGTAGCTTTTATCGACTCACGGGCCATTTCAGCTGGCGCACTCATCAGTTTGGCGTCTACTAAAATTGCTATGACCCAAGGTGCCACAATCGGCGCCGCAACACCCGTACAAATGAGCGCTAGCGGCCAAGGGGCGCAACCTGTTTCAGAAAAAACAGTTTCCTATGTTCGCAAAGAATTTGCCTCAACCGCACAAGCTCGTGGCAAACCCTCGCAAATCGCAGAAGCCATGGTCGATTCAGATGTTGAAATCAGTGGATTATCTGAGAAAGGCAAGCTGCTTACCCTCACCACGCAGGAAGCCCTACAAGTCGGTATTGCAAACTATGAGGCAGCATCCCTTACTGCTTTGCTAGGCCTATTAAATTTATCTGACGCACAAATTAAACAACCCAGCGTGAACTGGGCCGAAGAGTTTGTTAGATTTTTAACAAACCCTGTGGTCAGCTCTTTGTTGATCACACTAGCCATGTTGGGCATCATTCTTGAAATTCGCACCCCAGGGTTTGGCATACCCGGTGCAGTAGGCATAACCTGCTTAGGACTTTTTCTATGGGGGCACAGCATCGTTGACTTGGTTGGTCTCGAAGAAGTCCTGCTTGCGCTGACAGGCATCGTTTTACTCACCATTGAACTGTTCGTCATACCTGGCTTTGGCCTAATTGGTTTACTCGGCATTGTCACGCTTGGGGCAGCCTTAGTGATGAGTATCGTTGGAGCGGGTGCAACAATAGAGACGACCTTGTTTGCAGTGGGTCAAATTGGTTTTTCGCTTGCCTTGGCCATTGCGCTAAGCTTTTTATTCTTCAAGTTTTTACCCAAAATGCCGTTTGGTCGTGCCTTTGTGCTCGATACTAAACTTGACAACGAAGCAGGGTTTTTAACGGAACCTTTAAAGGATCACGTACTCTTAAACAGAGTAGGTGTGGCACACTCAACCTTAAGACCTGCTGGTATTGCAGAAATTGATGGTCAACGAATTGATGTCGTTTCAGAAGGTGAGTTTATTGAAGCGGGTACACCTATTAAAGTTTTACGAGTCGATGGCAACCGTATTGTCGTCGACATCATTCATACATAACAAGGAATCTTCATAAATGATCGAACCTATCGTCAGCCTAATCGGTGCATTTGGCGTTTTGATTCCCATCCTCATCGCTGTTGTTATTATTTTGTATTTGGTACCCATTCCGCTCTGGGTTGCAGCATGGGCGTCTGGTGCCTATGTGGGTTTAAGCACCCTCATTGCCATGCGTCTACGCCGGGTGCCCCCACACACCATCGTTACCGCACGAATCAGCGCCGCCAAAGCGGGTCTACACATCACCCTAAACGAACTTGAAGCGCACTTCTTGGCGGGTGGAAATGTGGTTCGCGTGGTCAATGCCATGATTTCTGCTGACAAGGCCAACATTCCACTCGACTTTAAACGTGCTTCAGCTATCGATTTAGCTGGCCGTGATGTGCTTGAAGCCGTGCAAATGTCTGTGTTACCCAAAGTCATCACCACCCCACGTATTGTTGCCGTAGCAAAAGACGGCATTCAATTGGTTTGCGTTTCACGCGTTACCGTGCGCACCAATATTGATCGTTTGGTCGGTGGTGCGGGTGAAGAAACCATCATTGCCCGAGTTGGTGAAGGTATGGTCAGCACAATCGGTTCTGCCGCAAACCATAAAAGCGTACTTGAAAACCCAGACCACATCTCTAAGCATATTTTAAGTAAAGGTTTAGATGCGGGTACAGCATACGAAATTTTGTCAATTGATATTGCTGACGTCGATGTTGGCGAAAACATTGGCGCAAAGTTGCAAATTGATCAAGCCAACGCTGACAAGCAAATTGCACAAGCAAAAGCCGAAGAACGCCGTGCAATGGCTGTTGCGCTAGAGCAAGAAATGCGTGCTCGTGTAGTTGAGGCCGAAGCTGAAGTGCCACGTGCCATGGCCGATGCCTTTAGGCAAGGTAATTTAGGCATTATGGACTACTACCGCATGCAAAACATGCAGTCAGATACCGACATGCGCGAAACTATTGCGGGCAAATCAACCGCACCGAATGATGGCAAGCCCGCTGCATGATGTTGCCAAAAACCATGAATAAACTTAAACCTTTAGGGGCGACTGGGGCGCCCGCAAAAAAGAAAGGGTTATCTTTTTCGCCTTTATTGGTTTTGGCGATTGCCGCATTCATTCATTTGGTAACGGGTTTCTCAATCACCGTTTCATTGATTTTAGGGGTTATCGTTAGTATTGGCATAATGATTCGTAATGCTGCCAAACAGCAATCTAACTTACCCCCTTTACCGCCCAATGAAAACAGTGCAGAAAACACTGAAACATCATTTGAACCCCTGAATGAACGGCCTTTAAACAGAAATTCCAATCAGCTGGAACCGATTCAAAGCCTCGAACAATATGAAGCCAGTTCGCCAGACTTAAATGCTTCGCATGATTGGGGTCGAGAAAATTCTGTTCCTGCACCAGCCCCCACTCGAGCCAAAGAAAGAATAGTTGCGCCTAAGTTTGAACGGCCACCCATTGTTCGCTTAAGCCAATCATTACCAAAGCGCCAAACCACTCAGCATCGTGCATCTTTGCAATCTCAAGCTCAGTCGCGTATACCCACGCATCGCCGACAACCCATTAACATTCCCAATTTACAAAACACACAAACCTTGCACCAAGCCATCATTGCCATGGCAATACTGGGGCCATGCAAAGCAAACGAAAAATCTAGCAGTGAAAATTAATCCCTACACGTCGTATTTCATTATTTAAGTGCCCTAGCGTTTATAGCCATTGAATAATTAACATTTGTAATTTAGTATAAGGAAAAGCAAAAAATATTGTAGTCAACAGGAGACATAAATTGAAAACCGAAATTTCGGTCAACGGCAAAGCTGTAACCATCGAAGCCGCTGACAACACCCTACTGGTAACTGCTATTAGAGAGCATCTTCACCTCACTGGCACTCATGTGGGCTGTGATACAGCTCAATGTGGCGCCTGTACGGTCATGATTGATGGCAATTCTGTTAAATCATGCAATATGTTGCTAGCCCAGGCCGCTGGCTCATCGATCACAACGATTGAAGGCGTGGCAGCCGCAGATGGCACCATGCACCCCATGCAACAAGCATTCAAAGACTGTCACGGTTTGCAGTGCGGTTTTTGTACCCCAGGCATGGTGATGAGTTCTTTAGACCTAGCTACCAAACACCCAGATGCCACTGAATTAGAAATTAGAGACTTACTAGAGGGCAACATCTGCCGTTGCACGGGTTATCAAAATATTGTCAAAGCGGTGCAGCAAGGCGCTGCCCACATGAAAGCTTAAGGGGAAAGACATGGGTTCAAACGATTTTTCAAAATTACCTTACATTGGTGAATCAATTCTGCGTAAAGAAGACGAACGTTTTCTAACGGGTGCGGGTGAGTACACTGATGATGTTCAACTTAATAACTTAACGCACACGGTTTTTGTGCGTTCGCCTCACGCCCACGCTGCCATCAAGTCAATCAACACCCAATCTGCCTTGGCAGCGCCCGGTGTGTTGGCTATTTATGTCGGTGAAGATGTCGCCCACGACAAAATCAATGGTTTGCCCTGCGGTTGGTTAATTACCAATATAGATGGCACCCCCATGAATGAACCCCCTCACCCTATTTTGGCGCAAGGTAAGGTTCGTTATGTCGGTGACCACGTTGCGATGGTTATTGCGGAAACTCTCGAAGAAGCTCGTAATGCGGCTGAGTTGGTTGAGGTCGATTACGACGTTTTACCTGCTGTAGCCGATGTACGTGACAGCATGAAAGAAGGGGCGCCTCTGATTCATGATCAGGCTGCAGGAAATCATTGTTACAAATGGGCTATTGGCGATAAAGCAGCCGTTGACGAAGCTTTTAAATCTGCGGCCCATGTCACCAAAATTGACATCACCAATAACCGACTCATTCCTAATGCCTTGGAGCCTCGTGCCGCGATTGGTTGCTACTCGCGCGCTTCAGACGAATATACCCTGTACGTTTCAAATCAAAACCCCCACGTTGAACGCTTGCTCTTGACCGCATTTGTGATGGGCTTGCCCGAACATAAAGTTCGGGTTATTGCACCTGATGTGGGCGGTGGTTTTGGTTCAAAGATTTATCTTTATGCGGAAGACGTTTGTGTCACTTGGGCCGCCAAAAAGCTCAACCGCAATATCAAATGGGTCGCCGACCGCAACGAGGCGTTTTTGTCTGACGCCCACGGCCGTGACCACGTCACGCATGCTGAAATGGCGCTAGATAAAGACGGCAAGTTCCTAGCATTTAAAGTCAACACTGATGCTAACTTAGGGGCTTATTTATCAACCTTTTCAACGGCTATCCCAACGATCTTGTACGCTACTCTTTTGGCCGGTCAATATGAAACACCACAAGTTTATGTCGAGGTCGATGCATGGTTCACCAACACTGCCCCAGTCGATGCTTACCGTGGTGCGGGTCGCCCCGAAGCTACTTATCTGCTTGAGCGCATCGTGTCTCGTGCCGGTTGGGAATTAGGTTTAGCACAAGACGAAATTCGTAAGCGTAACTTTATTAAGAATTTCCCTTATCAAACGCCGGTCGCATTGCAGTACGACACAGGTGATTTTGTGCAACTCATGGCCAAATCTCAAGTGTTAGCTGATGTCGATGGGTTCGCTGCCAGACGCGCTGAAAGTGAAAAGAAAGGCTTGTTACGTGGCATAGGCTACTCAAGCTATATTGAAGCTTGTGGCCTAGCCCCCAGCAACTTGGCGGGTGCTCTCGGCGCACGTGCTGGTTTGTTTGAATGTGGTGAGGTACGTGTTCACCCCACAGGCAGTGTGACGGTATTTACTGGGTCACATAGCCATGGCCAAGGCCATGAAACCACGTTTGCACAAGTAGTTGCTGCCCGATTAGGTATACCTGTTGAAAATGTGGATATCGTTCATGGCGATACCGGTCGCGTGCCTTTTGGCATGGGCACTTACGGTTCACGCTCTATCTCTGTGGGTGGCGCGGCCATCATGAAAGCCATCGACAAAATCGAAGCAAAAGCCAAAAAAATCGCGGCTCACTTAATGGAAGCCAGCGACACCGACATAGATTTTGAAAATGGTGAATTTAGCGTTCGCGGTACTGATAAAAAAGTGCCTTTCGCGCAAATCGCACTGACGGCTTATGTTCCGCATAATTACCCACTAGATAAGCTCGAACCCGGTTTAAATGAAACAGCTTTTTACGACCCCACAAATTTCACCTTCCCCTCGGGCACGTATATTTGTGAAGTGGAAATCAACCCCAAATCTGGTGAAACCCGAGTTGACAGCTTTACGGCTGTAGATGACTTTGGCACCATCATTAACCCAATGATTGTTGAAGGCCAAGTTCACGGTGGTATCGCGCAAGGTATTGGTCAAGCATTAATGGAAAACTGTGTGTATGACCGTGAAACAGGCCAATTACTGACGGGTTCTTTTATGGACTACACCATGCCGCGTGCTGATGATTTACCCAATTTCAAATTGGGATATCACAGCACCCCCTGCACCACCAACCCGCTCGGTACAAAAGGGTGTGGTGAAGCTGGTGCAATTGGTTCGCCACCCGCCGTGATTAATGCGGTACTCGATGCGCTTGCCCCGTTAGGTGTGAAAGACTTTGATATGCCTGCCACCCCACTTCGTGTGTGGGAAGCCATTCAATTAGCTCGCGTTTAATTTAAAGGAATCATCAACATGTACGACTTCAAATACGAACGCGCTGAATCTGTTGATCAAGCCGTAAAAATGATTCAAGATGGCGGCCAGTTGTTAGCGGGCGGTCAAACGTTGCTGGCTTCAATGAAACAGCGTCTAACCCAACCTGAGGCATTAATTGACTTGGGCCATATGAGCGAGCTTACTGGCATTAAACAAGAGGGCTCGAACTTTGTTATTGGAGCCATGACGCGTCATCAAGATGTCGCGAAACATGCCGGTATTCAGCAACACATACCGGGTTTAGCTCACTTGGCAGGTGGTATTGGCGACAAGCAAATTAGAGCCATGGGCACCATAGGAGGTTCGTTGGCTAACAATGACCCCGCTGCCTGTTACCCAAGTGCAGTCATGGCTTTAGATGCCACAATTCACACCAATACCCGCGCTATTAAAGCCGATGATTATTTTTTAGGTATGTTCAGCACGGCGCTAGAACCAGATGAAGTGATTACTGCAGTAAGTTTTCCGATTCCTAAAAAATCAGCTTATGCCAAATTTAAGCAACCTGCCTCTCGCTATGCGTTAGTTGGCGTGTTCGTGGCACAAACTGAACAAGGTGTTCGGGTTGCCGTCACGGGTGCAGGTGACGGTGTATTTCGGCACGCAGAACTTGAACAAGCCTTAAACACTTCGTTTACTGCCGCCGCCGTTGACAATATTAAAGTGGATGCCAGTGAATTGAGCAGTGATTTGCATGCCTCAGCCGCTTATCGTGCAAGTTTGATTGTGACG